>ENA-ORNK01000008-ORNK01000008.1-human-gut-metagenome-genome-assembly--contig:-NODE-8-length-278814-cov-6.513756_pt1 | contig 278814 bp, 209 predicted proteins | sample MGYA00242115_ERZ509022 | MGnify/ENA primary metagenome ERZ509022 (study PRJEB26280, sample SAMEA2338690) | human gut metagenome | biome: human gut; feature: human-associated habitat; material: faeces...
CCCCCCTGCCGTTGTCGATAAGCGCGTCAACGGCTTCCTGCAGCATACGCTTTTCGTTTCTGACGATGATGTCGGGGGCGGAAAGCTCGATAAGTCTTTTAAGACGGTTGTTTCTTGCGATAACCCTGCGGTAAAGGTCGTTAAGGTCGGAAGTGGCGAATCTGCCGCCGTCAAGCTGCACCATGGGGCGAAGTTCGGGCGGGAGCACGGGCAAAACGTCCATGACCATCCAGGTGGGGTTATTCTTGCTTTTTACGAACGCGTCGAGAATTTCAAGACGCTTAATAGCCTTAATCTTCTTTTGACCGGAAGAATTGTTGACGATGTCGCGCACTTCCTTGTGCTCTTTTTCAAGGTCCACGGCGGCAAGCAATTCTTTAATCGCTTCCGCACCCATGCCTGCCCTGAAAGAGCCGTTGCCGTAAAGCTCAAGCGCTTCGCGGTACTGCGCGTCGGTAAGAATCTGCTTATATTCGAGCGGAGTGTCTTTGGGGTCAAGCACAATGAAATTGACGAAATACACGACCTGCTCGAGGGCCTTGGGGCTCATGTCGAGCAAAAGACCTATACGGCTGGGAACGCCGCGGAAATACCAGATGTGCGTGACGGGCGCGGCAAGCTCTATATGTCCCATACGCTCTCTGCGCACTTTGGCGCGCGTAACTTCTACGCCGCACTTGTCGCACACAACGCCCTTGTAGCGTACTCTTTTATACTTACCGCAATGGCACTCCCAGTCCTTGGTAGGACCGAAAATTCTTTCGCAGAAAAGGCCGTCCTTTTCGGGCTTCTGCGTGCGGTAGTTTATGGTTTCGGGTTTGGTAACCTCGCCGTGAGACCACTCGCGGATTTTATCGGGACCCGCAATGGCAATCTGCATGGAATCGAAATTATTTAATTCAAACATTATTCGTCCTCCCCTTCGTCTGCGTCGTCCAAAAAGTCATCGTCGTCGATAATGGAGCCGTCAAACGGGTCGTCGCCCAAATCCAGCTCGTCATCGTCGAACAGGCTGACGTCGCCGCTTTCCTCCGCGTCGTCGTCCTCGATGTCGTCGGCAAACACGTTTTCACCGATATCGAAGCCGTCCTCGATGTTCATATCGCCGCCGACGTAATGCTTCTTCTTCTCGAATTCGACTTCGTCGTCGCGGTCGTCCTCGATAAGCTCGCGGATACCGATTTCCTGTTTATCCTCGTTAAGCACCTTGACGTCAAGCGCAAGTGCCTGAAGCTCTTTGATAAGCACCTTGAAAGACTCGGGCACGCCGGGCTCGTTGTTGTTGCCGCCCTTGACGATGGACTCGTATGTCTTTACCCTGCCAACCACGTCGTCGGATTTGACGGTCATGATTTCCTGCAGAATGTTAGCCGCGCCGTAAGCGTAAAGCGCCCAGACCTCCATCTCGCCGAAACGCTGTCCGCCGAACTGAGCTTTACCGCCCAAAGGCTGCTGCGTGACCAGCGAGTAAGGACCGGTGGAACGCGCGTGAATCTTGTCGTCAACAAGGTGGATAAGTTTAATCATATACATGTAACCCACGGTGGAACGGTTTTCGAAAGGCTCGCCCGTTCTGCCGTCGTACATCTGAATTTTGCCGTCTACTTTACCGTCGGTAACAAAGCCGTTTTCCTCAAGAAGCTTATGAATGTCGCTTTCAAGCGCGCCGTCAAAGACGGGGGTCGCAACTTTCCAGCCCAGCGCTTTAGCCACAAGACCCAAGTGAACCTCAAGCACCTGACCGATGTTCATACGCGAAGGAACGCCCAACGGGTTAAGCACTATCTGAAGAGGAGTGCCGTCCGCCATGAAAGGCATATCTTCCTGCGGAAGAATACGAGAAATGACGCCCTTGTTTCCGTGGCGGCCCGCCATTTTGTCGCCCACGGAAATCTTACGTTTCTGAGCGATGTAGACGCGCACAAGCTTGTTGACGCCGGGGCTCATCTCGTCCTTGTTTGCACGGGTGAACACTTTGACGTCCACTACGATACCGCCCTCTCCGTGCGGCACTCTTAAAGAGGTATCCCTGACTTCCCTTGCCTTTTCGCCGAAAATGGCGCGCAAAAGTCTTTCCTCGGGGGTAAGCTCCGTTTCGCCTTTAGGCGTAACTTTACCGACGAGAATGTCGCCGCTGTCAACTTCCGCACCCACACGGATAATTCCGTTTTCGTCAAGGTTTTTAAGCGCGTCGTCGCCCACGTTGGGAATGTCACGCGTGATTTCCTCTTCGCCGAGTTTCGTGTCACGCGCCTCAAGTTCGTGCTCCTCGATATGAATGGAGGTAAACACGTCGTCTTTTACTATTTTTTCGGAAATGAGGATTGCGTCCTCGTAGTTGTAGCCTTCCCAGCTCATGAAGCCGACAAGAATGTTGCGGCCCAAAGCAAGCTCGGCATTTTCGGTGGAATGGCCGTCGGCAATAACCTGACCTGCCTCCACGCGGTCGCCCTTGGAAACAATGGGCTTTTGATTGATGCAGGTGCCTTGGTTGGAACCCACAAACTTTTTAAGAATATATTCGGCAGTGGGCTTCTGACCCTTTTTGACGGAACGCTTTACGTTTTCGATAATCTCGATTCCGCCGTCGGTGCTCTCGCCCTCCTCGTCTTCGGCAACGATAATGCGCTCTGCGTCGACGTAAGTTACGGTACCCGACTTTCTTGCAACCACCATTACGCCAGAGTCGTAAGCAATCTTATGCTCTATGCCCGTGCCCACGATGGGAGCCTCGGGTTTAAGAAGCGGCACAGCCTGACGCTGCATGTTGGAGCCCATCAGCGCACGGTTGGTATCGTCGTTTTCAAGGAACGGAATAAGCGCGGTAGCGACGGAAATCATCTGACGGGGGCTTACGTCCATGTAGTCGATGTCCTCGCGGTAACGCTCCGCGATGTCGTCGCGGTAACGCATCATGACACGTTCGTTGACGAACCAGTTGTTTTCGTCAAGCGGCTCGTTAGCCATGGCAACGACGTAACGGTCCTCTTCGTCTGCGGCAAGATAATGCACTTCGTCGGTGACGCGGTGATTGACCTTGTCCACGCGGCGGTAAGGCGCCTCGATAAAGCCGTATTCGTTGATGCGCGCGTAAGAAGAAAGCGAGTTGATAAGACCGATGTTCTGTCCTTCGGGGGTCTCTATCGGGCACATTCTCGAGTAATGCGAATAGTGAACGTCGCGGACCTCGAAAGAAGCGCGCTCGCGGTTAAGACCGCCGGGGCCGAGGGCCGACAGCTTTCTCTTATGCGTAAGCTCTGCAATCGGGTTGGATTCGTCCATGAACTGCGACAGCTGGGAGGAGCCGAAAAACTCCTTTATCGCGCTGGTCACGGGACGGATATTGATAAGGTTCTGGGGAGTAGGCGGTTCGGCGTCGTTCTGAATCTGCATACGTTCCCTGACCACTCTTTCAAGGCGCGCAATACCGATACGGAACTGATTCTGCAAAAGCTCTCCCACGCTTCTTACCCTGCGGTTTCCGAGGTGGTCGATGTTGTCGCAGTAACCCACGTCGTATCTGAGTCCCGAAATATAGTTAATGGTGGCGATAACGTCGTCCACAAGCAAATGTTTTACGATAAGCAGATCGACGTTTTCGGCAATAAGCTTTTTAAGGGTTTCTTTGTCGCCCGCCGCCTGGTCGATAAGGCGCTTGAGCGCGGGATAATAAACTTTTTCGTTAATGCCGAGCTCTTTATAATCGAAATCGACGTAACCCGCAATGTCAACGTGGCGGTTACCCATGACGTAATGGCAATGCCTGTCCTTGCCGACCATGATGCCCACGCGGTTGATGCCTGCGTTCTGAATCCTGATTGCGACTTCTTCGGTAATCTTTTTGCCCTTTTCTACATATACCACTCCGTCAGCATCCGCAACGGTCTCGAACGCGCGCTGACCCGTGATACGAGCGGCAAGCGCAAGCTTTTTATTGTATTTATATCTGCCGACGCGCGACAAATCGTATTTTCTGCGGTCAAAGAACAGTCCGCGCACGAACTGCTTGATACTGTCGATATTGGGAATTTCGCCCGGGCGAAGCTTACGGTTAAGCTCCTTAAGTGCGTCGTCCTCGGTTTTAGCGGGGTCCTTTTCGATGGTGTTTTTCATCAGAGGATCTTCGTTGAAAAGCCTTATCATGCTTTCGTCGTCGGAGAAAGACTCGTAAGCCGCCACACCCGCCGCACTGCCCGCAAAAGGCAAATATTTAAAATCGTTCAAAGTGGGCTCGGGCTCTTCGTACTGAGTGCCTAACGCCGCCGAAAGAACGCGTACAAGCACGGACGCCTGCACTTTACGCTGGCGGTCAACGTGAACCCAAAGAACTCCCTTGTCGTCTTCCTGGAATTCCAGCCATGCGCCGCGGGAAGGAATGTTGGTCACACCGAAATAATTTTCGCCCGTCCTTATGTCTTTGACAAAGCTGAAATAAACGCCGGGGCTTCTTACCAGCTGACTGACGACGACGCGCTCCGCTCCGTTGATTATAAAGGAACCGTTAGGCGTCATGAGAGGCATATCGCCCATAAAAACTTCCTGCTCGGTGATAAGTCCCGTTTCCTTGTTGACAAGCCTTACCTTAACCTTGAGGGGCACGGCATACGTTGCGTCACGGTCCTTACACTCTTTCTCCGTGTACTTGGGAGTCATTTCAAGATGATGGTCTAAAAACCACAGCTCCATCTTGTTGCTGAAGTCCCTGATGGGCGAAAAATCCTTAAAGACTTCGCCTATGCCGTTTTTAAGAAACTCGTTGTAAGAATTCTTCTGCACCTCCACAAGGTAGGGCATTTCGCACACCTCGTGAACCTGCGCAAAAGATCGTCTTTCAGTGTTTCCGTACTTGACTTTCCTGATCGTTCTTACGGACATTCGTTCTCTCCTTGAACTTTGTTTTTTTCTTGTTTTTCCGCTTTGCGCGCGCGTGATCCGCTTTATGTAAAACCGACAAAAGCGCACAATACAGCATTATAAAATAATATCAGTCTTTTCCTGTTTTTGTCAAGCATTTTAATGAAAATATTTTTTTTAAAATTTTTCCCGAATTTTTACAGGCCTTAACTTCTGTTTCTGTTTGTCGAAAAGGCTCGGAAAATTGTATTTTTACTTGTTTTTTATATGAAATTTTGAATTTTGCCCGACTTTAAGAGGGGCTTTATATTCCCCGGCTGCTTCCGACCTACCCTTATATTAAATCAAAAAGCAAAAAGCGGTAATTGCAATGACTTTCATACCCTTTCGTCAATATGTTTTTATGCCTAATCGACGCGAAAACGGCGTTTTAACGTGACCGAATTTCAATAGAAATGCTGACGCAATATTCAGTCCATAAAAACGGTAAAAATTATCGCACTTTATAAGTCGCATAAAGCCAAATCGATTGCCGCCACATAACGACGGTAAACATAACGCAATACAAGTAGCATAACAAAAGTAAAGTTAAATCGATTTATTGTCACAAAAAAACGCAAATCAAAGCTCTTTGCAAGTCTTATAATGACAATATAACAAAACTCAGTATCCGTCAAAACCACCGTAAATTTCAACATAATGTCCGCCCGCATAACGAAAACGTAAGGCGATTTACAGTCCGAGAATTACAATGAAAGCAAGAAAACGACAATAAGCAATTATGAAAAAGGTCCCGCGCGATTTTACGCACAGGACCTTGTCTTCAATGATGAAATTTTATACAGCTGCAATAACGTTAACAGACGAAGTCATATCTATTTCTATGTAACCCATACTTGAGTAAGACCCCCCGTCTTTAGCAACGTCGTAAAAATAAGTGATGAACGACAAATCAGGATAATCGGCAAGGTTTATAGTTATTGCTTTGTTTGCCGATGCGCCTTTATCCGCCGCGCCTTCAAGTAAATCCACTCTTACCGTATTATCATAAACGTAGGTATAATCATCGTTCATGACGCGCTCCCCTTCGTTTATTTCAAACCAGGCAGAATTAAACTCAAAGCCTTCGTTAAGAGAGGTCTCAGCGTCGGCATAAGGCACGTTATAAATCGTCAGAGTCTGTTTACCCTGAAGTCCGAGAATTATTTCAGAGTCACCTACACGCTTGGAATTAACATCCGTCACAAAACCGATTTCAAAGAAGTCACCGCCGTCAACCGAGGCGTAAATTCCGCCCTCGGGTAAAGCCGCAACGGATTTACCGCCGTAAACCTTACCGCAATTGGGGCAGACATACTTCTGCACGCCGACTTTAGTCGCCGTAGGAAGCGTAGTAAGCTGTCTTACGCATTGTGCGCCGCACTCGCAAAGTACCGTCACAACGCCGTTTTCGCTGTAAACGTCGCCAAGAGCATTTACCGTCAAATCGGTACCGCCTTTAACGGTTACCTCGGAGTAGCAAACCTTATCAACGCCCTCAGCAGCGTTGGAAAGCTCCTCCACCGCGTAGCCGTTGTCGGACGAAATCGTACCGCCGTTGACGGTGACAACCATGGGGCTCTGGTAGCCTACGGTGCTGTCCACGACAAGACCGCTGCCCGATCCGTTCGCACCGTTGCCGTTGTAAGACGGCTTTTCATAAACTCCGTTGCCCGCAATAGTGCAGTTATTGAAAGTAGTATTTCCGCTCTTGATATATACGCCCGCATTTCCCTCAAACGTACAATTCTTAAACGTTACGTTATGATTGGAAGCAAGGTACGCGCCGAAGCCCGGGTCAAGAGGATTAGTGGTAAACTTGCAGTTTTCGACGGTAATGGTCGCGCCGGAATAAATACCGTTGGTGTAGAACGCCCATTCGCCCATAACATTAAGGTTTTTAAGCGTTACGGTCAGATTTTCGTTGCCCTGCGGAATTATGCCGTACATGTTTTCCACATCGGAGCCGATAAGTCCTTTACCGATCTGTCCCTCTTCCGCCGAAGAATCCATAATCGTAATGTTCAGAGTTTCGTAATCTTCATTAGTAGAAGAAGACTTAGCGTAAACTTCGGCGTTAAGTCTGTGACCGTTAAGGTCAAGCGTGTAATTTTTTGCGCCGTATTCGCTGTGAAGCAACAAATTGTTGTTTTTGTTGGTACTGACGATATCGCCCGTAAGGACGATATATTCGCCGTCGCCTACGTAGGGGGCAACGTTGTTGATTGCGGTTTCGGAAGAAACGTAATTTACGGTTTTGTCGCCTTCAATGGATTTTACAACTCCGTTTTCGCTGTACACGTTTTCGATTTTACCCGAAAGAGCAACGTTATCCAAAGTAACGGTAGAATAGCAAACCTTTTCTACTCCCTCCGCGGCGTTGGAAACCTCCTCCACCGCGTAGCCGTTGACGGAAGTAATCGATCCGCCGTTAACGGTAACGACCATGGGGCTTTGATATCCGACGGTGCTGTCCACGACAAGACCGCTGCCAGAGCCGTCCGCGCCGTTGCCGTTGTAAGAGGGCGCAATATATTCGCCGTTGCCCGTAATCGTACAGTTGTTGAAAGTCTTATTTCCGCTTTTTACGTAAGCGCCTACCGTTCCCTCAAACTTGCAGTCGGTAAAGGTAGACTTATGTCCGCCCGGGAGATACGCGCCGAACGCGGTATCGGAGCCCTTAAACGTACACTTTTCAGCGGTTACGGAACTTCCGGACCAGGATCCGTTTTCGTAAAGGCCGCCGTAGTAGCCTAAGGATTCCACCTCGTAAAGCGTAACGTCCACGTTGCCGCCCGCAAGCAGAATTCCGTAATAAACGCTTTCATCCGCCGCGCCCACGGTTCCGTTTTTGACGGTCACTTTAAGCTTGTAACCGGACTCCTTGTTGTCTACGGTAGTGCTTCTTAAATCCAGTCTGTCGGTAATGGCAAATCCGTTGAGATCCAGCGTAAAGTCAAGGTCGCGGCTGTCCGCACGCAAAGTCGTAACTTTGCCCTCGGTTGCAATGTTGCCCTGAAGAATAATCACGTCGCCCGTTTGCACGTTGTTAAGCGCATTAGTCAACTCTTCGGCGGAGGAAACAAGATACTGAGGAACGTCTACCGTAACGTTGACGGTATTGATGACAGTACCTTTGTCAAGTACGTAGAAGGAGTAATCCACGGTAAACGAGCCGTTGTCAAAAGCAGTCGCGCCCCACTTGGGATAATATACAAGGCCGTAGCCCTCGCCTATTGCGTCGGGACGAGTGAATCCGTAAGTTACGGTTTTCTCTCCCTCCGAGTCGGTAATGACCTTCTTGGTGACGATTATGTCGTCAGCCGCCGCACCGTCGTAAGAGAAGGAAATTGCGTCCGCACCGTCCTTAAGCGTGTAATCGACGCTGTAACCTGTGTATTGATCGCTGTAACCGGTTATTTCACTGCCGCCGTTGCCGTAAACCGCAGGCATAGTTTTAATTAATGTGGGAGCCTCGCCTTCTACAATGTAGGGATAGTCGTAAACCGGACCTCCGAAGTGAACCTCGGAAGACTTCGTGTACATTTCGGCGGCAAGCACCACTACCGAAACGTAAACGGTCTTGCTTTCCGCGTCGTAATACCAGACGTTGTCGTTGACGAAAGTATTGTTGCCTATGGAAATTTTTACGGTATCGGACGAAGCAAACGCCCATTCGCCCATAGCAACATAATTAGGTAAGAATGAAGTCTTGCCCAAAGCCACATAGAAGTTAAAGTCGGGATACTCCGCTTTTATCTCATCGACCGTCTTTTCGCCCGCGTCAACGTAAACGTTGTAAACCGCGTCTATGCTGTTTGCCGCGGCGGTAGCGTCGGCAATAAGCGTCCTGTTGATGGTAACGGGAGCAATGGGCACGTCAAGCTTATTTCCCTCTTTATCGGTGACTTCATAAGTACCGCCGTTACTGAGCGTCGCCTCGGCAACTTTATCTATAAAGGCAAAGTCGCCCGTCCCGCTGTCGATCAACGCAACGTTAACCTTGTTTTCGTCCACGAACACCGCGTTGTCCAGAGTAAGCGTAAATCCGTAAGTGTAATCCACGCGGATGAAATCTTCTCTTATGCCGGTGGCAAGCGAATTTTCCGCAACAAAAGTAGCTACCGTGGAGTCCGCAATCGTAAGCGCGCTGTCCTTTATAACGGTATGGTCGAATTGTTCGTAAATATCGCCGTTGAAAGTGATGGCGGAGAAAGAGTTGGTGTCGCCCGTCATATCGTTGATGCCGCGAACGTAGCTGCCGTTTGTCAAAGCGATGTCCACGCCCGACGACCAGACGTTGAACCCGGTCCAGCCGTAAAGAGTGCTGCCGCTTACGTCAATATCGGTAGAGCCGTAGTAATATTCATTTTCGAACTCGTCGGTAAGCGCTTTACCCGTGACGTTTACAACGTATTTAAAGCCCTTGAGTTTAGAATCGATAATCTTGGTTTTGCCGTTTTGCTGATTGAACAGCGAAATGCCTCTGCTGTCGTCGCCTGTGTTATACCAGTCGTTGTTGTAATTGTCGCCGAGATAAATTTCACTGTTTTCAACGCGCAAAGCGGAGCCAGTCGCGTCGTCGCCGAAGTAGCCTATACCGCATGCGTTTACCGCGGTGTCGCGTAAAGTGATAACGGTATCCTTGACGACCACGTTGCTAGCGCCCTTATAGTTGATTGCGACGCCCTTGGAAGTGCTTTCGCCGCCCTTTATATTGACGTTGTACAACTCGAATTTATCGGAATTAACTGCGAACGCAGTTGCCGACGAAACGGAGAATACAGCGCCGTTGCCGTTGATTACCGCAGGGCTGTTGACAGCTATTTCCTCCTTAATCGTCCTGGTGGCGGCTGTATAAAGATTTATCGTCATGCTCTTGACGGAGGTGGCAAGCGCATTACGCAACACGTCGGTATAAAGCTCCTCGCCCGCAAAATCAATTACATAACTCTTGGTTTCTTCAAAGACGTAATCGCTGCCCAGCGCGTCTGCGTCAAGAAGCACGGTCGCGTAAACAACGTTTACGGTTGCGCCGCGTTTCCACGCCTCGCCCCAGCTTTCGACTGCCTCGGTAGCGTCGGTGTAAACGCTGACGGACGTACCTTCTTTAAAGAGAGCCTCGCCAAGCGTCTTTACGGACGCGGGGATAAACGCTTCGGTGATATCGACCGACTTAAACGCGCCCTTCTCTATTGCCAGCACGGGAATAGTCGAAGTCGCGAAACCGCTTGTAACGTAATTTTCGGGAACGATGAATTTGCCTTCCGCACCGGTTACGGAATACAGAGTCATGAACGAAGAATCTCTTCCTGTTTCATCCTGTGTAATGCCCGCAAGATACAGGGCGTTTTCCGCATTGTATCCGCCGTAGAAAATTACGTCTTCGGTGTAATAACTCTCGTCTGTGGATTTGACTTCGGTAAGAGAACCGTCCGCTTCTTTAAAGTACCATGCGTCGGGAGAACCGAACATCGAGCCTAAAGCGAAAGCCTCCTCAAAGGTGCTGCCGTAAGAAACGGTCGTTTCGCTTTTAGTAGCGGCACCTATCATAGTGACTTTTACCGAAATAACGGTAAATTTGGCGTAAAGCGTAACGTTGCCGTCAAAGTCCTTAAGAACGGTGACACGCGTGCCTTCGGCAAAGTCGGGGTCGGTAAACCATCCGTCGAAAGTATAGCCGGTCTTTTCGGCATCGTTAAGCGTGTACTCGTTGCCCGTGATTATTTCAACGGGGTTGGCTTTATCGTTTTCGCCGTCGTTAAGCTTATAAGTAACCGTATAAGCGGACTCGACCGCGGCGTTTTCGCCCATCGTACCGTTTACGGTAACCGTACCTGAGTCATAGCGCACGAACTTGACGTTTTTAATCGTTCCGTCCACGGTAACCGTGCCGTAAACTTTGACAACGTTGCTTGCACCGTCCAGCGCGGCACCTTTGGAAACAACCAGCGTAACGTCGCTCTTGACCTCGAACACAGTCGATACGGTAACGTCTTTAACAACTATTACCGTGCCGCCTTCATTTACGACAGCCAAAGCTTCTTCAAAGGTAGCATAACCTACGCCGCCTTCCACGCGTACGGGAGCAACTTCGATTGCGCCCAATTCCGCCTTAAGCGAGGCAACAATTCCGTCAGCCGTTTCTTTGGTAGCGGTATTAAGGGCAGCTTTAGCCTCTTCCGTTTTCCCGGTTATTGCGGTCCAGTCGTCCGCAGTATAATCTTTTTCGTTGAACGAAGCAACATACTCTTCAATAGCGGAAAGCGCAGCCTGTCTTGCCGCCTCGTCCGCTTCGGCTTTGGTGGCGACTTTGTCTATTTCCGTCTTTGCCGCCGTCAAAGCGGTATCGACTGCGGTGATACTTCCGGCCGCATCGATTGCGTCTTTGCCGCTTGCGATAAGAGCGGTAATTTCAGCCCATTCTTCGGAGTAATAATCTTCCTCGCTTACATATTTGTCAAGCGCGGATTTAGCCTCCGTCTTCTTTGCATTAAGCGCTTCGGCGGCTTCTTCAGCGGAAGTAATTACTTCATCGATGCTTGCCTTTGCCGAACTTACAGCGCTGTCAACGGCAGCTTTATCCTCTGCCGCGTCGATTGCGGTTTTGGCGGCGGAAACATAGCCTTCTATCAAAGCCCAGTTTTGAGCGGAATAGTTGCTTTCGCCCTTATCCAAAGCGTATTGCTCGATTTCCGCTTTCTTAGCGGTTTTGTACTCGCTGAAACTGTTGTCAACGACTTCGTCGGCAACGATTTCGCCTACCGAGCCGTTGTTTGTAACCTTATCGCCTGTAACGGTACCCGTAACCACTGCGTTTTCTCCGACGGTGACTTCAGCGCCATCGGCGTTGACGGATTCGGCGGTACCGGATACAATGACTATATTTGTGGGAATTTCATTGTTTTCGGGGGTAGAAATAACCACGCCTTCCGCTTCGTCCGCAACGGAAACTTCGACTTTACCGGCAACCGAGACGCCCGTTCCGGCATAAACCGACACGGCTTCATCGCCATGGTTTTCAATAACGACGCTGTTCGCTGTTTTGGGTACGACTATGGTACTTTCCGAAGCGGCGCCCTCGTCGGAATTATCTGCTACAACCACTCTGCCGCCTGCAACGGTCATCGCCGTGGGAGACTGAGTCCCCTCCTCGTTAAGGATTATACCGTTAAAAATGAAGGTGTGCTGAGAAACCGTAATTTTAAAGTCGTCCGCTGTGTAACCGTCTTTAAGCGTAACGTTGGCGTTCCAGACAACGGTGGCGTTTACGGCGTCAACTTCGATTTGCTTGGCTTTAATGACTTCGCGGGTAAAAAGTGAATTTTTGCCGTCGCAAAGATACATTTCTCCGCTTTCCTCGGTTTTTAACGTGAATTTACCGTCAACCGTAACGTTGTAGTTGTTCATTTCAAGGTCAAACAACTTGTTGGCGGTAAAATCTCCGTTTATGATAATATTGTCCTTAAGAACAATGGGTTTATCTATGTCGTCGTTAACGGCTTTTTCCAATTCCGCCGCCGTAGAAACGTATGTAGGCGCGTTTTTATTGGCGTTATTGATTAAAATTATTCCGGTAATGAGACCCGCAGCAATCAGAATAACACCGATAATCACACCGACGATAAGATTTTTCAGTCTTTTAGTCATTGTTTCCTACCTCCTTATTTTTTTCAGCGCGTTTTCTTTCGGCACGCTTACGTCTTAATTCTTTTTCGTGTTCCTGTTTTTCAACAAGTCTCAATCTGCGGAATTCAAATCCAGTCTGACGCACGTCGTAAATATCGCGCTCGATAGCCTTGTCGCAATACGCTATGGCGTTTGCGTAATCCTTGCGCGCAGAATATATCATGATAAGTTTTTTAAGCGAAGGCACTTTAACGTGATTTACGTTCGCCACATTGAACTTGTAATCAATATCGTCTTTAAGAATATTGATGCATCTTGCCACAAGCGTCGGGTCCTGCTTTCTGTAATAATAAAGCGCGTTAACGTATTTCATTCTTAATTTGCTGAGCTCTTCTCCTTCGCAGTTGCGCCTTTGCTTTCCGTACAAAAGCGCGTAAATTTCGGCGTTAAGCACTTTCTTAAGGCGCAAACTGTTGTTGAAAAACGCGCGCAGAAATTCCTTTTCGTCGATATATTCCCTGACGTTTTTCATGGTAGTATAAAAAGTATAATTACGATCGATTATGTATCTTGAGAACAATTCAGCCGAATCCGGCGACAAAGCGTCAAGAATTCTGTCAATGAATTCTGGCAACCCCTCGTCCTCCGTTGCGGCAGCCTCCTCATACGTAACGGCATAAGCGGTTATTCCGCCCGCATTGACATCGGTTACGTCAAAAGCCTCAACCGCTTCTTCCGCAGGTACCTCGGCTGTCTCAACCGCTTCTTCCGCAGGCGCTTCGGCTGTCTCAACCGTTTCTTCCGCGGGCGCTTCGGCTGTCTCAACCGTTTCTTCAACGGGCTCCTCGGCAGTTTCAACCGTTTCTTCAACGGGCGCTTCGGCAGTTTCAACCGTTTCTTCCGCGGGCGCCTCGGCAGTCTCAACCGTTTCTTCAACGGGCGCCTCGGCAGTCTCAACCGTTTCTTCCATAGAAGCTTCGGGATTGGATTCTTCAGGAACGGCTCTCAACGGCTCCTCCGCCGCGGAATAATTTTGACCGCTTTTTACGTACAAAACGGCAAACGCAACAATCACGGCAATGCCGGCCAAGCACAGAAACGTCAACAGTAAAGCTCCCGCAATCAATCCGCCGTTATCCGCCACATAGGCAGCCGCAAATAAAATTTTAGACATAACTTTCACCTCACTCAATTTTTGACAAAACCATTTTTAAATCCGCTTTTATATTTATATAAATTAATTAAAAAGTGCGAAAAATTTATCCGTGTATTTTATATTGTCTGTAATTAATAATAGTGTCAACTTATACCGCAATATCATAAAACTTTACCCTCAACAACTCAAAACTCAATTTTTCCAAAGTACGATAATTTGAATTACGGAAGTTTACACGGAAACAGAATACAAAAAAAACGCCCTGCTGCAATCAGGACGTTCCAAATTACTAAACAAAATTACAAGACATATTTCCCCTCAAGAATCCGCCGCAATCGGAATAGTCAAGTAAAAACGCCCTTTTTGTCGCTTTAATTATACCACCAATTTGCAAAAAAACAACTGTTTTTAGTAGACATTATAATTTTGTCAAAATTTTACTGAAAAAACACAAAATTACGCATATAAAACTTAATATATTACTGTGCATTTTATATTTTACTGTGCATTTCGTTAAGGCGGTTATTTTCGCGGTCAGTAACCGTTTTTAAGAAAAAACTTTCGGGTTGAGTCAAATAATGCACTGCGATATAATCGTAAATATAACAGTTATCGGGATGTCGTTTTTCCGCCAATTCTTCCGCCCTGTTTATAAGTTTATTCAAAAGACAGGTTTCTTTAAGTCTTTTGCCTGCATAATTGAATCGCGGCACACGGCAGGAATCCAGCGTCGCAACGACATGGGGATACTTTACGCAAGCATTGAAAGCGGGAATATCGAGGTAATGGTTGAATTCGTAACCGTGAAAATTGGGCGTTTCGTCCACGCAGCCGCCCATGATAAGCAATTCCTGCGCTCCCTTTTTTTCCAGAATTATTTTAGTAAGAGTGCACGGTCCCAGCGATACCAGTGTCATGGGGGCGTTTTCCTCTTTCAGCCATTCGTCGAAGGAAATTACTTCAAGGTCGGAAACGCAAGGCGCAAGAAGGTCGCCCATTCCGTCGTCGCCGTGAACGGAAGGAAGCTTTGCCCACGGCTGAGCGACGCCGCGCGTATCCACTATCCTTACGCCGCTTTTGTCGCCTTCGTAAAAAGCAAGCAACTTCTGCGCGTTGGCGTAAGCCGCATTAACTTCGCTGTTGCCGCCGACGGGCATAATGTCGAACCTGTCGCCTTTTAAGGAATTATTCAGAAGATATAAAGTGGCTACGGCGTCGTCAAGTCCGTAATCGCACAATAAAACGTAACGCTTATTCATTTGTCCCCTCCTTTTCTGGAAAACGCAAAGTAAACACGCTGCCTTTTTTAAGTTCGCTTTCCGCTTCGATTGTGCCGCCCATCATTTCCACTATCGACTTTGCAATGGTAAGTCCGAGTCCGCTGCTGTGAGCATCGCGGTTGCGTGACTTGTCGCAACGGTAAAATCTGTCGAAAATATGCGGTAAATCCGCCTCCGAAATTCCCTGTCCGCAGTCTGCGATTTTTATCACCGCATAACCGTCCTCGCTTTTAAGAGTAACGGTTACGGCAGTGTTTTCGTCCGAATATTTGACGGCATTGTCGATAACGGCACGGACGCATTCGGTAAACATATTCCTGTCCAGCTTAGCGAATATTTCGCCGTTTGATACAAATTCGAATTTATGCGTTTTGCAAACAAGCGAATATCCGTCCATGACGGAAGAAAGTTCTGCGGAAAGCTCGACGTTTTCGGGAGTAAACATATACCTTCCGATTTTGGCAAGAAGCAAAAGCTGCTCCACTATTCTTTTCATGTTGTCCGCTTCGCGCGCGATGCTTTCAAGGCTTTCGTCGAGAACGGCAGGGTCGGATTTACCCCACCTCAGCAGCAGATTGGAGTAGCCCTGTATTACCGCAATGGGGGTCTTAAGCTCGTGACTGGCGTCGGACACGAATTTTTTCTGACGGTCGAAAGACTGCTCGAGATTATCCAGCATTTTATTGATTCTCTCGGTAAGTTCTCTCAGTTCGTCCTGAGAGTCCACGTCGTCCAGCCTTGTGGAAAGGTTGTCGCCGCTTATCTTGTCGATGCGTTTTATCATGCGCCTTATGGGGCTTAGCATCGATTTGCTTGCAAGGCTGCCCAAAGCCGACACAACCGCCACGGAGATTAAAATAAGCGCCGCACTGGTCAGAATAAGCGTCCCTATATATCCGTCGTCCCGTAACCCCAGGGACTCGAGATGGTCGCTGACGGACGACACTATAAAAACGTCGATAAGCACCAGCGCCACCGTAAAAAGCAACGTATATATAAAAGTAGTTTTTACCGTAATGGGGATACGTATGCGTGAAGCGACTTTTTTAACGCCCCGCCAAAGCAAAACAAAAGGGAAAAAAACGTATCCGATAATGCGCCTGAACGTATTCTTTTTTCCGCCGGACTGTTTTTCGCCGCGGATTTGCTGCAAAGTAGCTTCCACTTCCTCCAGGTTATTTCCCTCGGAAGCGGTAACGATGTCATTCTTTTGTTCAGGGTTTTTATCTTTTGCCCGCGGCATTCGTACTGTTCCTCCCCTCGCTGACTGCTTCTTACCTTATGACGTAACCGAAGCCCCTGACCGTCTCAATCAGTTTGATTCCGTAAACGTCGTCTATTTTAGAGCGCAAATACCTTATGTAAACGTCGACCACGTTTGTGTTTCCGATAAAATCATAACCCCAGACCGTGTCCAAGGCCTGCTCGCGCGAGATGACCTTGTTGCGGTTTTTGATAAGATAAACCAACAAGTCGAATTCTTTTTTCGTAAGGTCCAGCTCGTTGCCGTCGTAAGACGCGATATGGGAATTTTCGTCCACTTTCAGCTTGCCTATTTCATGAATAAAAGTCTTTTTCTTAAGGTTTGCACGTATGCGGGCAAGCAGCTCCTCTATCGCGAAAGGCTTGGTCATGTAGTCGTTTGCGCCGATATCGAGTCCCGCAACTTTATCCACTATCTGGTCGCGCGCAGTAAGAATTATAACGGGCGTGTCCTTAACCTGTCTTAGCCTCCTTAAAACCTCTATGCCGTTTAAAGACGGCAGCATGACGTCCAGGACGATAAGGTCAAAATCCTCGTTAAGCGCGGTGTCCAAAGCCTGACGGCCGTCGGAAATAACGGTAGTCTTGTATCCTTCGTGCTCAAGCTCCAGCGCGACGAAACGCGCAATCTTGTATTCGTCCTCCACAATCAGAATATGATACATTTCTCTTATCCCTTCTTTTTTTATACCGATAACGTTTCAGAAAATGTTTAATCGGTTTTTTTTGACTTTTTAATCGGTTAAAGTTTATTAAACTTCAGGATTTTACGCGAATAAAAAATTCAAACGATAACTTTATTTTCAATAATGAATGTTTTCGATGCGCATGGTGTTGGATTTTCCCGTTTTACCCACTTCGGAACTTCCTGTAAGCACCACGAGGTCGCCTTCCTTCACAAGTCCCGTGTTAAGCGCGCAAAGAGCGGCATGGCGGAAAAGCGCGTCGGGCGACGTCTGACCCGCCGACATAGTGGGTACAACGCCCCAGTTAAGCGCAAGCTGATTGTAAACCTTTCTGGACGTAGTGGCGGCGACGATAACGCATTCGGGACGGAACCGCGAAACTTTGCGCGCGGTGTAACCTGACTGCGTAACCGTGATTATCGCTTTTGCCCCCAGGTCGAATGCCGCCGCGCAAGTGGAATGGGAAACGGCGTCCGTAATGCTTGTCATGTGGTGGTCGCTTAATCTGAAACGTTTTTTGAAATTAATGCAGCTTTCCGTCTTTTCCGCAATCTTAGCCATGGTCTTCACCGCCTCGACAGGGTATTTGCCCGCGGCGGTTTCTCCGCTCAGCATAATAGCGCTGGTGCCGTCGTAAATGGCGTTTGCAACGTCGCTTGTTTCGGCACGCGTGGGACGGGGGTTGTAAATCATGGATTCCAGCATCTGGGTGGCGGTAATAACCTTTTTGCCGATGCGGTAACATTGCTTTATAAGGTCTTTCTGAATACTCGGAAGTTCCTCAAAAGGAATTTCCACGCCCATGTCGCCGCGCGCAACCATGATGCCGTCGCTGAGCTCAAGTATCTCCGCGGCGTTTGTTACGCCCTGACGGTTTTCGATTTTGGAAATGAGCTGAATGTTTTCTCCGCCCGAAAGCGCCATCAGATTCTTGACCTGTCTTACGTCGTCGGCGCTGCGCACGAAAGAAAGCGCGATATAATCGGCGTCCTGTTCTATGGCGAAACGTATATCGTCTTTGTCCGCCTCCGACAGATACGGCATATCGATTGCTATGCCGGGAAGATTAATGCTTTTGCGGTCGGAAAGCTCCCCTCCGTCCACGACGGTGGTAAGTATGTCCTCGGAAAACACTTCCTCCACCTTAAGCTCGATAAGTCCGTCGTTAATAAGTATTCTGTCGCCCGCTTTAAGGTGCTTGGGTAAATCCTTGTAAGTGACCGACACTCGCGTTACGTCGCCCTTAACCTCCTTTACCGTAAGGGTGAAGGGGTCGCCCGCGTTAAGGAAAACTTTGCCGTTTTCAAAAGTCTTTATACGTATTTCGGGGCCTTTGGTGTCCATTAAAACAGCCACCGGCGTGTCAAGCTCCTCCCTGACGCGCCTGACCATTTCAATACGTTTTTTATGTTCGGCATGGTCGCCGTGCGACATATTAAGCCGCGCTACGTTCATTCCCGCGCGGACAAGTTTTTTCAGCACCGAATAATTGTCGGTAGCGGGTCCCAATGTGCAAACTATTTTGGTCTTTCTCATAATAAGCCTCCTTTCGCCGTGACGCAGCCTGAAAATTTAAATATCTTATAACCGTTAAAATCGGATTAAACACACATTATCAGTCGATTTTTTCAATATCGTAAGGCGTGGACTGATATACGCAGTAGTTAAGCCAGTTGGATATCAGCAGCGACTCGTGCGCGCGCCACCTGAGCAAAGGCTTTTTGGACGGGTCGTCGTCCGGGAAATAATGTTTGGGAAGTGCTATGTCGTCGCCCTTTGCCTTGTCGCGCAGATATTCCTTTTCCAGCGAATCGGCGTCGTACTCGCCGTGACCGAATACGAAAACGCGTCTTAAATCCTTGCTTGCGGCAAGATACACGCCCGCTTCGTCGCTTTGGGCAAGTACGTCAATGTCGCCCACCGCGGCCAATTCCGACGGAGCTATATCAGTAAAACGCGAGTGAGGCGCGTAAAAAAAGTCGTCGAACCCACGCACGAGAGGATTGGTGCGCTCGTACACCCGATGCGGAAAAACTCCGAATATTTTTTCTTGTTTAAGCATCTTATTTACGCCGTAATAGTAATACATCGCCGCCTGAGCCGCCCAGCAAATGTACATGGACGAATACACTCTGTGCCCCGCCCACTCCATAATACGCTCGATTTCATTCCAGTAAGTAACGTCTTTATAGTCCATGCGCTCCACAGGCGCACCCGTCACAATCAAGCCGTCGAATTTTTCACCCGACGCGCAGATTTCGTCAAACGTCTTGTAAAACGATTTCAAATGCTCTTCGGGCGTATGTTTGGACACATAGCTTGCCGTCGTGAGAAAAACTATTTCCACCTGAAGCGGAGTGTTTCCGATAAGGCGGAGAAGCTGAGTTTCGGTGTCGATTTTGTTAGGCATGAGATTAAGCACAGCCACCCTTAAGGGACGCACGTCCTGGCTTTCGGCGCGCTCGTAAGTCATTACGAATATATTTTCATTTTCCAAGAATTTTCTTGCGGGTAAATCTTTTGCGATTCTTACAGGCATAATCTCAACCTCTTGCGGGTAAATTTCAGATTTTTATTGCGAAAATACGCAACAAAAAAAACTTCTGCTTATAAAGTATACCCTTTTTGACCGTGTTAGTCAAGGAAATAGCCTTCTTTCCGTTTCAAGAAGCATAATCTTTACCGCCAGTGTACATAAATTTGAATATTCCCGCACTTTATGTTTACACGCCGCGGCACTGCAAACGGTCGGCTACGCGATAAGCCCGCCGATTTAAAACCGCTTAAGCAATCGGAAATAAAAACCTTTCAGTAAAGTAAATTTCCGTTTGCCGATTATTTAAAAAAGCCGACACATAAAAAAACCGCCGCTTTCACCCTGAAAAATTCGGGTGAAAGCGGCGGCTTAGGAAAAAGGAAAAAGAAGATGAAAAAGCTTGTATCGTTTATTTTACTTGTTTATTTCGGCGTCGATATATTCCAAAGGATTGACGATTTCGCCGTTGACGGTCATTTCAAGATGAACGTGCACGTTGTCGCTGGCCTCGGTAAGCATAGTGCCGGCAACGCCGATGGAAGAGCCTAAAGTAACCTCGTCCCCTGCTTTGACTGACGCGGACGAAAGCGACTTGTAAACGGAAACGATGCCGTCCTTGTGCTCGATGCTGACCACGATTCCTTCGAGAGTGGTTTCTTCCACGCTTACGACCTTACCGTCGGCTACAGCCAACACGGGTGCGTTTTCCGCCGCGGCGAAGTCCACGCCGTTATGCGATTTCCACATATTGAGCGAGGGCATATAGACAAGCGTGTCGAGAGCGGCCTCTCTTATCACGGTACCGTTTTCAACAGGAAGACCGAACTTAATTTCGTCGGTGTCGGTATCGATGACAGGCGGCTTTTCTTCAGGTTTTTCCACGTTTCCGCCCTCATCGACGGGCGGCGCCACGACGGGAACGTCAGTGCGCGAAAAGACTATGGCAAGCGTCACGCTGAGAGCGATGACTATCACCGACGCCGCGGCAACCATCCAGTACAATAACTTCGTTTTCTTGGGATTTTTGGCTTTTCCCGATCCTGAGTAAGTTTTCATAAATTTTCGATTTAACCTCCGTATGGCTGATTATTGACACGATTCCGATTTATATACATAAAAAATAAATTTTTTCCGAATCCGTTTGATTTCCGCCAAAAACAACATAATTTTTGTCTGATTCAACGCTTTTAACGGCAAAAGAACCCGATTCAGCCGCGTTTTATAAACATATATCGGTTATAAATTTTATCAATCGGTTTGCCCGATTAAAAGCGTAATTACTTAAGCCGATAAAATTCCGTGTTTACAAAATAAAACATAATCTTTTTTGCGTACTCCCGGTAAAATCGTATAAAAAGCTAACTCACTGACGCCGATGCCGTGCGGAATTACGCCTTTAATATATACTGAATAGGAAAAATGAATCCGATTGCCCTTTTATACATTAAAATTTAATACGAACCTTTCAATAAAGGGCTGCCCACCGCCATTCTTCCTTTGCTCAAGGCAATCATTACGTTGACTTTACCCCGGGAAAAAAGCGCGGATGAAGACAAAACGGGAGAATAGGCGTAAATCACGGTAATATCTTCCACTTTTTCTTTTTTAAGAATCTTTGCGTCCATACGGTTAAGCAAAGCTTCCGCGTCGGCACTCGTTCCCGTTAAATCCACCCTTTCGTAAACGCCGCGCACGTTAAGCACGGGCACTTCAGCAAAGGTTACGCAGCGGTCGTACTTATCGTACACCGTATAACTCCCCTCCCTTATAAATCCGCAAAGTCCGTTGTCCGCAAACCTTATGCCCACAAGTATAAGCGCAACCGCAATAAATACGACTATCCTTTTATTTACAACGCTCATTTCCGTATCAAGCTCCCTTTGACCGAAACGGTTTTGATTTTAACGGTTTCCGAAGTTTGCCGCGAAAAACTTAATATTGCTTTTCTATACTTTCGGCAGTACGGAAACGAAAAAAGCCGAGGCTTTGGTTTCTTGCCTCGGCGTAATTATTGACCCGATATTTGTTTTTATACCGTATAAAGGATATTTTTTATCTGAAATATGTGCGTGCGTTAAACCGGATAAACTTGATTTAAGCTTTTCCGTCAGCCGAAATCATACTCGGCGTCCACGGTATAGCCGTCGCAAACAGAGTTTACCGCCTCAATCACTTCGGACAGGATGTGTTCCTTTTCCTTCATAAGCTCCTTCGTAAGCTGAAGATGTATGCTTGCCTGTCTGAGTTCCTTACGAAGCTCGAGGTCATGGAAAGACGCCTCGCGGCCGTAAGGCTCCAGCGCGGCAATGACCGCATGACGCACCGCCGCGAATTCGGGGTCGGAGGTATCGACGGGGTCGCTGTGCACCACAAGGTTTATTTTGTACTTGACGTAAGCCGTGCGTTCGATTTCGTCCACTATCGAATGAACTTCGCTGAAGGACATCGACATTTCAAATTCCGCGTCCACGCTTGCTACCTTATGTTCGGGACCGTAATCATGAACCATAAGGTCATGTACGCCTTTAACCTGAGGATAACTTTTTACAAGTTCCAGAATTTTATTTTCCACTTCCTTGTCGTATCCGGAGCCCAAAAGCTTATTTACGGTATCGAGAACCATTCTTAAGCCGCCGAATACTATAAAAGCCGCCGCCGCAATGCCGCATACGGCGTCCACGGGAAAATCGGTAACAGCGGAAAATCCGAACGCCAGCGCCACCAAAGACGTAACGACGCAATCGGAAAAACTGTCAAAGCTTGCGGCTTTAAGAGTATCCGATTTGACTTTTTTGTTCCTTACCGTGTACATGACGCCCATGAAAAATTTGACGGCGACGGAAATCAGAAGGACAACAAGCGCAACAAGCGAATACTGCGCCTTTTGGACGTTTATAATGCTTTTCACGGAGGAAACGACAAGCTCCGCCCCCACCACGATTATCAGAAGGCTGACCAAAAGAGTGGCGATATACTCATACCTGCCGTGACCGTAAGGATGCTCGCGGTCGGCTTTTTTACCCGCAAGCGCAAAAGAGCCCAAAGTAACCGTACTTGTCCCCACGTCGGAAAGATTGTTTACCGCGTCGCTCATCACGGACATGGAGCCTGTGATAAAACCGAATACAAGCTTTACCGAGCCCAATAAAAGATTAAGCGCAAGCCCTGCCGCCGCAGTGACGACCCCCTCTCTTTCCCTGCTGTATTGTTTTTCCTTGTCTGACAATTCTGATTTACTCCGTAATATTGCCGTGCTTAGCTTTCGCGCAACGTTGCTTTTGAGTGCGCCAAACCGCCGCGGCGAAAAAAATATCTGTTAACCGTAAAACGGTTTTTCACTTTGTTAAATTATGTCCTCGTCTTTTTTGGGCCTTATCGGCAAAGCGAACGGGTCCATGAAATCGTCTTCGTCGGGATAGGGCGAAGCGGCTTCCTTTTTGCCCTTTTTCTCGGGAGGAGGAACCAAATCCCCCATGCCTGAAGCGAACAGATCGTCGTCTTCGGGGACGGGCTGATCGTCAACGCCCGAAAAATGAGTCTCGAAATGCGGCTCTCTCGCCTCGATTGCGGCGTCGGAGCGGTTTTCGTAAAGGTCGGTAAAAGTAGTATATTCGCCGTGCCAGCGTACCGTTACTTTATCTGTTCGTCCGTTACGGTGTTTTGCCACGATTATGTCGCACTTGGTTCTGGTGTCTTCGTCCACGGTCTGGTCGTTGGGATCGTGCTCGCGGTACAAAAACATTATTATGTCCGCGTCCTGCTCTATCGCGCCCGATTCTCTGAGGTCAGACATCTGCGGCTTTTTGTCCGTTCTCTTTTCAATATCACGGGACATCTGGCTTAACAGCAGAATGGGTACGTCGAGTTCTTTGGCGGCGATTTTCATGGTACGCGTTATGTCGCTTACTTCCTGCTGACGGCTTTCAACGCGCTTACCCGAAGACATAAGCTGAAGATAATCCACAAGCACAAGGTCCAGCCCGTGCTCCCGCTTAAGGCGGCGGCACTTGGAAAGAATTTCTATCGGCGTCGTTAAAGAGCTGTCGTCCACGAAAACTTTAGCCTCCGACAGCTTTTTCTGCGCTTCCATGATGCGCATCGTTTCCTGAGTGGTGCGCTTGCCGCTGTTTACGTGCTCCATGCTTACTTTGGCGACGGAACACAACAGACGCGTCGCAAGCTGCTCGGCGCTCATTTCCAAAGAAAAAACGGCGCACTTAAAAGGGTCGACTTTCCCCGACGGCGTTTTTCTCGACTTGTCGAGGGCGGCATGAGAAATGAAATTCATGCCGAGTGAGGTTTTGCCTTGCGCAGGTCTTGCCGCGATAAGCACAAGGTCGGAGCGGTGAAAACCGCCCAGAAGCTCGTTAAGCTGGGTAAAAGGAATAGGTACGGTATTTTGCGAGGTCGGGTCTTTTTGCTTTTCGTCCATGATTTCGATTGCCCTGCCGACCGCCGTATTCATGTCCACCAAAGAACTTTTGTCCTGTTTTTCCGAAAGGGCGTAAACTTCGCGCTCGGCAAGCGCGAGGGCGTCGTCCGCGGCGTCGCCCGAATACGCGCAATCCATGATTCTTTGCGAGGAAGAAATCAGCTGACGGAGAAGCGACGTCTTTTTTACGATGTCCATGTAATGGCGGTAATTGTCCGCGCTGGGCACGAAAGTGGTAAGCGACGTAAGATACGTCAGTCCTCCCACGGTATCCATGACGCCCGCTTCCTCGATTTCCTGTACAAGCGTCACGAAATCGATGGGCTTGTCCTTAAGCGAAAGATTGACCATCGCCTGAAAAATCTCTTTGTGCGCGTTTATGTAAAAGTCGTCCGCCTTAAGCTCGTTTAAAATCGTGACGGGCGCATCCTCGTCGATAAGCACGCAACCCAAAACTGCCTGTTCCGCCTCGTCGTTGTGCGGCAGAATACGGGCTTTTACGTTGGGATGTTCTTTAGTCTTGGTATTTTTTGCGACGGGCATACGCTCCCCCCCCCTTTAATCGAATCTTACTTAAGCCGAACGGTTTTGCCGTAACGCTGCCGTTTCGGGCTTTAACTCGGGTCGTTTTCGCATTAAGATATTAACAATTAAACGTTGTAACCAAAAAAATAATGAAATTCGGTTTGACAAAAGCAATCCGATGCTTCATTCGACCGTTAAACTGCTTACTGATAATAAATTAAAACCTTGATTTATAAAATTCTATAAAACAATTTTTTGATTTATTATAGCGTTTTTCTCAAGAAAAATCAATAAGGTCACTGATTAAGCTGTTTTTTCCTGTAATCCGCTTTAGCGCGAAGCGACGAATCCAGGATTTTTTTGCGGATACGCAGCGACTTGGGCGTAACTTCCAACAGCTCGTCGTCGGCAATGAATTCCAGACACTGCTCAAGCGACATTACGACGGGCGGAACAAGCCTCAGCGCGTCGTCGGAGCCCGATGCGCGCATATTGCTCATCTGCTTGCGCTTGCACACGTTGACGACGATATCGCCGCCCTTGGGGTTTTCGCCCACAATCATACCCTCGTAAACCTTTACGCCGGGGCCTATGAAAAGCGGTCCGCGTTCCTGCGCGTTGAACAAGCCGTAAGTAATGGACTCGCCCGTTTCGTAAGCGATTAAGGAGCCGCAGTTTCTGCGCTCGAAATCGCCGCGGTATTTGCCGTAGCTGTCGAACACGGAGCTCATTACGCCCTCGCCCTTGGTATCGGTAAGAAATTCGGATTTATATCCGAAAAGTCCGCGGCTGGGCACGGAAAATTCCAGCTTCATGCGGCCGCCGACGGGCGTCATGCTTTTAAGCTCTCCCGCACGCGCGCCCATTTTTTCCATAACCACACCCACGCAGCTTTCGGGCACGTCCGCAATAAGCGTGTCGATAGGCTCGCAGATTTCGCCGTCGATTTCCTTGAGAAGAACCTTGGGCATGGAAACCTGAAACTCGTAACCCTCGCGCCGCATATTTTCGATTAAGATGGAAAGGTGCATTTCTCCCCTGCCGCACACGGTAAAGGACTCCGACGAATCGGTATCGCTGACCTTTAAGCTCACGTCGCGCACCTGCTCCTTGTAAAGTCTTGCTCTAAGATGCCGCGATGTGACGAACTTGCCCTCTTTCCCCGCAAACGGCGAATCGTTGACCGAAAAAGTCATCTCTACGCTGGGCTCGGATATCTTGGGAAACTCAATCGCCTCGGGAGCGCTCGGGTCGCAGAGAGTGTCGCCTATGGATACTCCCTCCACTCCGCTGACGCATACTATGTCGCCCACAGTCGCGCTTTCGGTTGCGACTCGGTTCAGCCCTTCGAACTGATAAATATTAGTTACTTTGGCCTTTATTGCCTGCTCGGGATTATGATAATTGACAAGCACAACGGGTTGATTCTGTCTTAAAGTACCCCTTTCTATTCTGCCGATGCCGATTGAACCCACGTAATCGGAGTAATCCAGCGCGGAAACAAGCATCTGCACGGGACCGTCGCTGCTACCCTCGGGCGCAGGGATATGACGGACTATCTTCTCGAAAAGCGGAATAAGGTTTTCACCCGGCTCGTCGGGGGAAAGCGACGCGGTACCCATTCGCGCGCTGCAGTAAACCACGGGGCTGTCAAGCTGGTCCTCGGTAGCGTTAAGTTCCATAAACAGCTCCAGAACCTCGTCCACCACTTCCTTTACGCGGGCGTCGGGACGGTCTATTTTATTGACCACCACGACGACGGGGTGCTTAAGCTCCAGCGCCTTCTGAAGCACAAACCTCGTCTGAGGCATCGTGCCTTCGTAGGCGTCGACAAGCAGAACCACGCCGTTTACCATTTTAAGAATACGCTCCACTTCTCCGCCGAAATCCGCGTGACCGGGAGTGTCCACGATGTTGATTTTATAATTACCGTATTTTACGGAAGTGTTTTTCGCAAGAATGGTGATGCCGCGCTCGCGCTCGATATCGTTATTGTCCATTACTCGTTCCGCCACCGTCTGATTGGAGCGGAAAGCGCCGCCCTGCTTAAGCAAAGCGTCCACAAGAGTGGTTTTACCGTGGTCTACGTGCGCGATTATCGCTACGTTGCGGATATGTTCGTTAGTCATAAGTTTTATTTCCCTCGGTTATCGTATTTCATCATTTCCCGCAAGCAATAACCTTTTTCACGCGTTAAGGCTTGTTGTTTCCGTCATCGTTTTTATCGTTTTTGTCTTTCGTGTTTTCCCCGAACGGGTCCGGATAATCCCCGCCGCTTCTGCCGTCGAAAATGTCCTCCAGCTCCCTGCGCGCCCTTTGCGAGGGGTCGGGGTCGCCGTAAACGTCGTCAAGTCTGCGCCGCAGCATATCGATATCCTCTTTTTCCGAATAGATATCGAAGTTTTCGGGACCGTATTTTATCCCATGATTTGACGTAGCCGAGCCTTTAGGCGCATATCTGACTCTGCCGCGCTGCAGCTTCTCGAACGAAGGCTTTGCTTTGGATTTAATCGTGCACAAATACACTATTCCCACAACCAGAGCGCCCAATAAAGTAATGGTCACATACCAACCCAAAGGATTGACGACGGAATAGGAATAAACGATATCTCTTTCTTCCGCGTCGAAAGCCGCTTCCCACAGATACCAGCTTTTGCCGTCCTTTTCGACCTTAACGCCGTTTTCGGCATTGATTCCGCCCGCGCGCCAGTAAAAATTAAGCTTGATACCGTCAAGACTTTCTTGCTGAGCCGCGGGAAAAACCTCCGTAAATCCCGGCAAAGGGCCTCCGCCGTGCACGATAACGTCAAGCACGGTCCCTTGTGTTACGTTTCCGCTGACGTATTCTGTGTACAGTCCGTTGAAAGGATTGCCTTGCGTGCATACCACTTGGTCGTAGTAAAACCCTTTTTCCACGCGGTAGGAAAAATTGTCGTCCGTCTCTTCATCTCCTCCGCCCGTAAGCTCCCCTACCGGAACGGCACGGCTGAAAACGTAAGTGTAGCCGTTTGCGTTAGGCGACGCGCTGAAATCGTAGCCGTACATAAAGGCAAGTCTTGTAAAATATGAGGTTACGGTCCAAAGAGAGCCGTCGGCGTTTTTCTTTTGCGAGGATGCGTCCAATTTCGACACAAGCGACCTTCCCATATCCACGCTGTAAGTGTAATAAACTTTGTCGCCGTCGTTTTCGTAGTAATAATCCACGGAAAGATTGCAGGCGCACAGTATAAAAATCGCAACAAAAGCAATTGCAAACGCCGCTGTTTTTTTAAGAATTTTCATGGCCCATACCTCGCTTTGCGCCCGCATATCACGCGCGAAAAATCATCAGTAATACTCAGCGCAGATACAAACTGCAACTAACCTGTCCGCCTTTGATCCGCATATCATGCGCGGAAAATCATACGGTTTTTCCGTAAATTATTTCAGTTCTTTTTTAAGAAGTTCCAAAGTGTTTTTAAATTCGTTCATCGCGCGCTCGAACGGAGCCTTCTGCATAAGGTCCACGCCCGCGATTTTAAGAAGCTCGTAAGGAGAATCGCTTCCGCCGCTCTGGAGGAATTTTTTGTAATTCGCCACCGCAGCATCGCCCTTGGAAAGAATGGCGTTTGCGATATTCACCGCGGCGGTAAGACCCGTTGCGTACTTATATACGTAAAACGCGGTGTAAAAGTGCGGAATACGCGCCCATTCGTAACGGATGAGGTTATCGTGCGTGACCGCCTTACCGTAGTATTTCTTATTAAGCTTATAATATTTATCCGACAGGCTTTTGGGGGTAAGCGGAGCGCCTTTTGCCGCCATGTCGTGACTCAGTTTTTCAAACTCGGCAAACATAGTCTGACGGAAAAGCGTCGTGCGGAACATATCGAGATAATAGGACAAGAGGAACTTCCTGACGTTTGCGTCCTCCGCCGTGGCGATAAGGTGTTTGAGAAGCAGAACCTCGTTGACGGTGGAAGCGACTTCGGCCACGAAAATCGAGTAGTGCGCTTTTGCGTGCGGCTGAGTCTGTTCCGAATAATACGAATGCATGCTGTGCCCCAGCTCGTGTGCGATGGTAAACAGGTCGTGGGTCGTGTTGGAGTGATTGAGAAGCACGTAAGGATGCGTGCCGTAAGCGCCCCAGCTGTAAGCGCCGCTGCGCTTGTTTTCCGTTTCGTAAACGTCTATCCAGCGCTCCTCTTTCGCTCTCTTAAGGAGATTTACGTACTCCTCGCCCAAAGGCGCAAGCCCTTTTACGACGATTTTGAAAGCGTCCTCGAACTCGTAAGTGGATTCGGCGTTTTCCACGATGGGGACGTACATATCGTACATGTGCAGTTTGTCGTATCCCAAAGTTTTAAGTCTTAACGCGACGTAATCGTGCACGTATTTAAGGTTTTCGCCCACGGCGGAAATCAGGTTGTCGTATACGCTTGCGGGTACATTGTCCTCGTAAAGCGCTTTGTCAAGGCTGTTTTTATATCCTCTCGTTTCGGCGTAAAAATTGTCTTTTTTGACCGAACCCGCATATACCGAAGAAATAGTATTGATAAGACGGTAATAAGTCTTGTACAGCGCGTCGAAAGCGTGTTTTCTGACGCGTCTGTCGCGGCTTTGCAGGAACACGGAATATTTGCCCTGAGTAAGCTGCACGCGTTTTCCCTTTTCGTCTTTGATTTTGGGCAAAGGAAGGTCAACGTAATCGATTTTGCCGAAAATATCTTCGAACATGCTTAAAGCGTTGCCCGACATGGCAAGAATTTTTTCTTCGCGCTCGGGAAGAATGTATTTCTTTTTGCGCTTTACTTCCCCGAGATAGTAAGAGTACGGCTCGAACTCGGGAAGCGTCATCACGACGTCCAGATATTCGTCGCTTACCTTGCTAAGTTCCGCGGAAATATAAGCGCTTGCCGCGACGTAAGCCGTTTCCTGACGGTCAATGCGGTCGCACATTCCCACATATTTGTCCTCGGCGGCGTTTTCGTCGCGACGCATGTGTGCGTAGCAGTAAAGACGCTCCAGTCTGATTTCGGCGGCGTCGGTGAAATTAAGGCACGCCAAAAGCTGGCGGCTGCTTGTCAGTTTACCCTTGAATGCGCCGACTTTTTTAATGTCGCCGTTAAATTCCTTGAATTCTTTCTCCCACTGTTCGTCGGAGGCGAATATATCCTCCAATCTCCACTTGTACTCTTCCCTGACTTCGTTGCGTTTCATTTGCAATCAAGCTCCTTGATAACTTTTACTTTAATTATTATGCCGCAGATTTACTTTGCGGCGATTTGTTTTTTTAAGCCTTTGTCCGTTGGCTAAGACGACGTTTTCCCCCTCGCCCAGGCCCGACAGCTCAATTTAATTTTTGACTAGCGATTTAAGAAATCTCACTCCCGTAATTACTATGTCCGCAAAATATCCTATTCCGAGCAATCCTAAAGTAATCAGCCATAAAATCCCGGTAAATATCTTGCCCTGAATAAACCTGTGCAAACCCAGCATTCCGAAAAAGACGCAGACAAGAAATATAACAAGCGAATTTAATACGCCTTTGTTTGATATAAACTTGCCGTCGGACGCGGTGCCGATGTTATTTTTCGCGTTATCTACGGGGGGTTGCGGGACAATCGGAGCGGACGACGGAATCGGGGCGGTTTTCTCAACCTCGCGGGCGCACCACGCGCCGCAAGCATCGCACTTGTTTTTGTCGTCCGGCACTAAAGAGCCGCAATATTCGCATTTGCGCATTACGATTACCCTCCCTTCAGTTTTTGTTGCTGTGAAGGGGCGCGGGAATCCTTCCGCCGCGAGCGATAAACGTTTCCGCGCTTTCGCTTCTCACGGGCATAACGGGAGCGTTGCCCAGAAGTCCGCCGAAAGAAACTTCCTCTCCTACGCCTTTGCCGTAAACGGGAATAACTCTGACGGCGGTGGTCTTGTTGTTGACCATGCCTATTGCGCACTCGTCGGCGATAATCGCGCTTATCGTGGACGCGGGCGTGTCGCCGGGTATGGCAATCATGTCCAGTCCCACCGAACAAACGCAGGTCATTGCTTCCAGTTTTTCGACGGAAAGGCTGCCTTTGCGCGCGGCGTTTATCATGCCGATATCTTCCGAAACGGGGATAAACGCGCCCGAAAGTCCGCCGACCGAGCTGGACGCCATAAGTCCGCCCTTCTTTACCGCGTCGTTTAATATGGCAAGGCAAGCGGTAGTGCCGTGCGCACCCACGGAGGAAAGTCCCATTTCCTCGAGAATATGCGCAACCGAGTCGCCTATTTTGGGCGTGGGCGCAAGCGAAAGGTCCACTATACCGAACTCGGCATTAAGCCTGCGGCTGGCCTCTTTTGCGACAAGCTGACCTACGCGCGTAATCTTAAACGCTGTTTTCTTTATGATTTCCGCAATCGTGTCTATGCTTTCGCCCTTGGCTTTGGAAACGGCGTACTGGACGACTCCGGGCCCGGATACGCCCACGTTGATGACAGCGTCGCCCTCGCCCGTGCCGTTGAAGGCGCCCGCCATGAACGGATTATCCTCCACGGCGTTACAGAAAGCGACGAATTTCGTGCAGCCGATGCTGTCGCGGTCGCGGGTAAGATACGCAAGACGTTTTATCTTTTCGCCTAAAATCCTTACCGCGTCCATGTTGATGCCGCTTTTGGTGCTGCCCACGTTAACCGAGGAGCAGACTTTTTTGGTGGAAGCAAGCGCGTCGGGAATGGTCTCCAGAAACTCAAGCTCGCCGGGGGTGGCGCTTTTATGTACCAGCGCGCCGTAGCCGCCTATAAAGTCTATGCCGATGTCCTCGGCAACCTTATCCATGGCTTTCGCAATTTCCATATAGCCGCCGCTTGCCGCGCCGATAAGGCTGACGGGAGTGACGGAAACGCGCTTGTTTACGATGGGAACGCCGTATTCGGCGGCGATGTCGTCACCCGTTTTAACCAGATTTTTAGCGCGGGAATAAATTTTATCGTAAACTTTTGCCGCGGTTTCCTCTCGGCTTGAAGTGATGCAATCGAACAGAGAAATCGCCATCGTTATGGTCCTGACGTCGAGATTCTGATTGTCGATCATCTGAATGGTTTCGAAAATTTCGTTTTTGTTTAACATGTCAATCCGTCCCGATTAAATCCTGTGCATGGCGTTGAAGATGTCCTCGTGCTGAATCCTTATGCTGACGCCCACCTTTTTGCCAAGCTCGTCAAGTTTTTCGCTGACTGAAGTAAAAGACTTTGCCGATGAAACGTCCACAAGCATCATCATGGCGAAATAATCCTGCAGTATGGTCTGGGAGATATCCTCCACGTTCACGTCCAAAGAGGACAACAGTCCCGAAACTTTGGCGATGATGCCCACTTTGTCCTTGCCTATTACGGTAACGATAGCTTTCATTTTATTCTCCGTCCTTTTTTGCGTCCTCTGCCGCGTCATCGGCAAGCACGCCCGTTGTAACTTTATTTATTTGCGCCGCTTTTGATTCCGCCGAGTTAAGCGAATCAAAAACCTCGTCCATATCCAGTTCGTAAGCCATCAGAATATTGGCGTGAGTAATGAATTTGATTTTATCCCCGGGTTTAAAATCGGGAAGACTGTGAGTGCGCTCCACCAGAATTTTACGCACGGTGATGTCGCCGCGCTTCATGGGCGGGCAGTCAAGCACCAGCGAATAGAAAAACACGCCGTCTTTTTCGGTAACGGTAGGATCGATTTCCACCATCGTGCCGAATCCGCGGTCCTTAAGTCCTTCCTTCATGCCCGTAAGCATACGGCAATACCGCGAAGTAAGCTTGTATTTTATGGAAAAGAAAAATACGGTGCCCGACCAGAAAACGCAGGACAGCAGAATGCTTGTCACTGTAAACGGAATGTAAACGGCACGGCTCCTTTGCGTATAGATAAGCACGCAGTTTATCGTAACCATAACCGCGATTGCAATAAGATAAATTCCCAACAGCACGAACCATAACGTAAGCAGTTTTTTCTTTTCGGCAAATGCTTCTTTTTTTTCTTTTTCGCTGAATACCGCTGTCAACGACCTGTTTCCTCTCTTGACGAATTAACGTTTTTAAGGCTTTTTTGCGCAAAAAAACGCCGATACGCAGAATATTATAACACACTTTGCGGTCAAAGCAAAACATTTTATCGGCTTTTTATGCGAAAAATGCGTGTTTTTTATCTTTTTTATTAAAATTAAGCACGGTGATTTGACCTATAAGATAAAAAATTCGCTAAAAAAACGCTGTCTTTATATGCTTTTATCTAAATGTTTTTGCTTTTTCATATAGTCAAAATTAACGATTTATGCAGTATTATCGGTACGCAGGCATGAAAAAAAGACCGGCCTTATCGGTCAGTCTTTTCAATACGCAAAAAACCGCTAACGCGTAAGCGCACCTTTCAAGCGATATTCAATCGATTCTCTTTAGTGTTTTATAACTTTTCCGAACAAAAAAGGTCACGGAAAGATTATTTTACTGCCCGTATCCGCGTCCGCCGCCTCCACCCGTATAACCGAAGGAATACGCTCTATAAGTTCGCTGCGGTGAGTGATAACCCCCACAAGAGTGTCGCGGGACAGCTTTTCCAAAGCGTTCGTCACCATGTCGAGAGCGTCGGGACTAAGCGTGCCGAACCCCTCGTCGATAAAAAAGAAGTCGTAGTTCTTGTTTTTGCTGAGTTCTCCCGAAATGGCGATTGCAAGCGCAAGCGACGCCAGAAAAGTTTCGCCGCCCGACAGCGTTTTGACGCCGCGTTTTTCGTTTCCCGACAGAAAATCCTCGACGAAAAATTCGCCGCTCTCCTCATCGTAAATAAGCCTGTATTTACCCATGGTAAGGTCTGAAAGCTTGTCGGAAGCCACAGCCGTAAAGTCCTTGATGTACTCCGCCGCGACAAATTCCGAAAATGCGTTTTTGTTGAATAACTTAGTAAGCACGGCAAATTTTTCCGCTTCGCGGTCGTAGCCCGCTTTTTCGGCGATAAGCACCTTTTTGCGCCCCAGGTCCTCCTTTTCCCGATTCAGTTTTTCACGGGCGGACGCAAGACTTTCGTACAATATGCGCGCGGCTTTGACCTTTTCGTCGGCGCGGGTTTCGGATTCTATAGCGTCTTGTTCTTTGACGGGAGCGGTTTCCTTAAGCTTTTCCTTGGCGGAAGCAATCCTTCCCTTCAGCGAGTCGGACTTGCTTTTTATTTCCCCAAGCAGTCTTTCGCAAGTGGACTTATCCGCGTCCAGTTTTTTCCTGTCGGAATTAAGCGCTTCCAATTCCCTTTCTATTTCGGCTTTTTCGGCGGCGGAATTTTCTCCCGCTTTGGTCTTAAGTTTCAGCTTTTCCTCCGCTATTTCCTTTTCCGTTTCCGCTACCGCGGTCAAAGCCGATTTTGCCTCTCCGCTCATTAAGGCAAGCTCTGCCGCCGCATTTTCGGTTTTTTTGCACAGTACTTCGCTGTTTTCGACCGCTTTCGACAGTCTTTCGTAAACTTCAAGCCGCTTTGACAAAACCGAAACGTCGTATTTTTGAGAAAGTTTTTCCTTTTGTGCGCACTCATCCGTCAGCGTTTTAACCGTATTTACCGCCCCCGATAACCTTTCCGTAAGCGCGGAAAGCGTTTCGGCAGACTTTGAAAGCTCCGCTTCCGATTGCTTGCGAGTCTTCTCCGCGCTTTCTACGTTGTTTTTCATAATATCGAGATTTACGCCCGAAACCGCTTCCGTGCGGGTGACTTTTCCGCCGCACACGGGACAGTCGTCGCCCTCTTTCAGCCCGTTCATCACAAGCGCCAAAGCGTTGTCCTTCATCGCAATTTCGTAATTGTCGCGCGCGGATTTTTCGAATACTGCGCATCTTTCGACGTTTTTCGCAATCGCGGCATGGGCGGCATTGAAATTAATCCACTCTTTTTCAAGGGCGTTTTTGTCCCTCTCGGCGGCGGCAAGCTTTGCCTTTGCGTCCGCGGCTTCGCTGTCCGCCTTTTTCGCGTCGGCGATATCGCGTCGGCAGTTCTCCGCCCCCAGCGCCGCGGCGGTTTTAGCGTTTTGAGCAGTAACGGAGTCGCCAATCAGTTTATCCGACGCAATTTTTTCCACCTCGTTTTGAGCGGCTTGGTATTCGGTGCGCAAAATTTTTAATTTTTCTTCCTTTTCGGCAACCGCCAACGCCTTTTTCTCCGCCTCGGCGCGCTGATTTGCCGCTTTGGCTTCTTTTTTCTCAATCTGTGCAAGCGATTCGGCTGTCTGCACTATTTCGGCGCGTCTTGAAACCAGTAAATCCCTCTTTTCTTCCCTTGCCTTAAGCGCCGTTTCGCGCTCGGAAAGCGAATTTTTATACTCGTTGCCCTTTTGCTCGCGCTCGGATAAAACCGCAAGTTCCTTTTCGGCGGCGGCAATTTCCTCCTTAAGCTTTATAAACAAGGCGTAATCTTCCGCTTTTTTGCGGGTTTCGGCGGCGACTTTACGGAAAATCTCGGCTTCCTTTTCGGCGGCGACGGCTTCCTTTTCTTTTTCGGCAACCGCTTTTTCGTTGTCCGCAACGGTCTTGTCGGATACAAGCGCGAAACTTTCAAGCGACTTGTCGCACGCCTCAGACAGAGCCGTCAAAGCTTTAAGACGGGCGTTGAATTTTCCGTACAGTCCGTCAAAGCGTTTAAGGTCAAAAAGCTTGTTGATAAGCGCGACGCGCTCGGCTTTCTTTGCCTTCAGAAAACGCGAGAACTCCCCCTGCTGCAAAACCACGACGTTGGTAAACTCTTTGACTTCCAGTCCGATTTTTTCGCCCAGAAACTTAAACGCCTCCTCGCCTTCCGCCATCGGAGCGCCGCCTTTAAGGAGAAGCATGCTGTTTTTGCCCGCTTTGCGGCTTATGACCCGTCTGGTTTCGTAAACTTCGCCGTCAAGCTCGAAAATAAAATCTATACGTCCTGCGTCGCATCTTAAATTTATGTAATCGGAAAGATTGCCGCGCTCGGAGTGGTTGAGATACAGCGACAGAATTATGCAGTCGAGAACGGTGGTTTTTCCGCTGCCCGTACTGCCCGATATGCAGAATAAGTTATCCGCCCCCGCCGCCTCGAAATCCACGGTCTGGGAGGATAAAAAACTGTTTATGCCTTCTATGGTAAGTTTAAGCGGTCTCATGGCGGCTGCCTCCTTTACGGAAAAATCCAAAGCGTTTACATTTCCTCGCCCGCAACGGTTTTAAGAAAAATTTCGGTAAGTTTTTCATCGGGTTCGGAGTTGAATTTTTGCTTATAAAACATCTCGAAAAGCTGGGCGTCCGTCTTTCCGCGACGCTCCGAAGCGGACATTTGCTCCTTCTTGGGCACAAGGGCGACAAGCTCGGCAAAACCGGGATACTTTTTGAACTGAGAAACCGCGCGCGGAGAAAGCGGCTCCGAAGAAACGTATTCAATTCTCACATAGCAATCGCCGTGACTAGCAAGCGCCGCCATAGCTTCCTCTTCCGACGTAACGCGGGCGACGACCAGTTTTTTGTACGCCTTAAGCGGTATGCTTTCAATTTCCGTCTTTCCGTCTTTAAAAGTAATTTTTATCACGCGTTTTTCCGTAACGTCGTCAAAGCTGAGCTGCATGGGCGAACCGCTGTAAAAAGCGTTTTTGCTTTTGGAAACAGTAAGCGGCTTATGAATATGACCCAAAGCCGAATAAGCCGCCCCGTCGGGCAGAACGGATTTGGGAAGAAGTTTGCTGCCGCCAAGTTCCCTTTCGCCGGACAATTCGTTTTCCGCACCCGTGACGAAAAGATGGGTGGCAAACACGTTAAAGCCGTTATCGGTAAAACAGGAGCAGGCGTTTTTTATCAGCTTTTCCACGCCTGAGGAATAATCCTCTTCGCCCGCCATGTCGTTAAGCTTGACCGACGAGGGATAACCGAGATAACCAAGGTTAAGCGTTTCGCCGCCGCGGGTGACGCGCACGAAGTTTTCGCCCGTTTCGATGCGGGTGAGTTGGGACGCAAAATTCCCCTCGAACGTTTCGTGTTTTTGTCCGTCGTCCAAAAGCAGAATACCCGACGCCTTGGCAAGCCCTTTTGCCGCGCTAAGCCTCAGAGAATCGTCGTGATTGCCCGCAATTACCGCCACAACGCAGTAATCGGAAATCTGTTTGATTGCGGCGTAAAAGAGTTCTTCCGCCTCGGCAGGCGGCACAAACGTATCGAACACGTCGCCCGCGACGATAAGCACGTCCGCCTTTTCGCTTTTACAAATTTCCGCGATTTCGCCGATAACGGCGCGTTGCTCCTCCAGTCTGTTTTTTCCGGACAGTCTTTTCCCGAGATGCCAGTCCGAAGTGTGAATTATCTTCATTCTTTTCCTCTTTGACGATACTTTCGTGTTTAAGTTCTTAAGGCGTAGTGTCTTGTTTTAACTGATGACGCAATATGTTGTTATTGCCTTAAATCATGCCGTTTTTGTTTGAAAAATTTTTTCTTTAGTGATATTATATAATATCGGATTGTTTTTTCGCAACCGATTTCAATCCGCAAAGGTCAAAAAACGGATTGCAAAGAGGAAAATCATGTACGCAAAACTGTCAAAAGAAGCGGCGGCCGAGGGCAAAATACAAATCGACAACGCGTTTATCGTCGATTTTATGCCGTTTGCGCCCGAAAATTACGTAAAAATTTATCTGTACGGACTAAGCCTTGCCTGCACTTTAAGCGACGAAAGCCTTAATACTCCCGAAGAAATCGCAAAAAGGCTTAATCTTGACGCCTCAACCGTAACGGAAGCCTTTTCCTACTGGGCGGGATGCGGAGTCGTTAATTTGCTTTCCACCTCCCCTGCGTCGGTGGAATATCTTCCCGTAAACAAAAATACCGTTTCGCTGAGAAAATTTTCCAAGACCAAGTACAAAGACTTTAACGACCAGTTGCACGCAATGTTTCCCGGCCGAAACATTCTTCCCGGCGAATACAACGAATATTACACCGTGATGGAAGAAATGCACATAGAGCCTGCCGCCCTTTTGGCGGTGATTGCGTACAGCATACGTCTTAAAGGCGAGTCCGTCACCTACCCTTACATACTTGCCGTGGCAAGAAACCTTGCGCGTCAGGGCTGTCTTACATACGAAAGAGTAAGCGAACAGCTTTCGGAATTCGACTTGTACGATAAGGACCTTATGGCGATATTAAAATCTTTGGGCACGAAAAAAACGCCTTCGCCCGAAGATAAAACTCTATTTAAAAAGTGGACCAAAACACTGGGATTTACGCTTGAAACCATAATTCAGGTGGCAAAAAACGTAAAGAAAGGCGGCACCGAAAGACTGGACGCCTTGCTTACCAAATATTACGAAAACCACCTTTACTCCTACCCCGAGATAGAACAGTTTAACAAAAACCGCGACAGGCTTTACGCGCTTACCAAGGAAATAAACCGCAGAATAGGCGTTTATTACGAACAGCTTGACTTTATCATCGAAACCTATGTCACCAAATGGCAGGGTTACGGCTTTGACGACGACACTCTTCTGCTTATTGCCGATTACTGTTTCCGCCGCAACGTTCGCACGTTGGAGGGGCTGAACGAAACGGTGGAAAAATTCTACCGTCAGGGACTGCTTACCGAGGAAAGCATCAACTCGTTTATGACCGAAGCGATGCAGCGCGATTCGCTGGTAAGAGAAGCGCTTGACCGCGCGGGAGTAACACGCCCCGTCACCAGCCGCGACCGCGACGCTTACAGGACATGGACGTACACTTGGAAAATGGATCGCGACGCAGTACTGTACGCCGCGTCTTTGGCGGCGGGCAACGTCAATCCCGTCGCTTACATGAACTCCGTGCTTGCCGCCTGGCACGGCGCGGGTATTACGTCTTTAAATGAAGCAAAAAAATATAAGCCCGTCACGCCCTTTAATCATAACGTAAAAGCCGGCGAAGTCACCAAAACCTACACCAGCGAACAGCTTAACGCAATGTTCGACAACCTCGAATACGAGGACCTTTAAAATATGGATTACAAAAAAGCGATTAATTTCATAGTCTCGAGAAGGCGCGACGACCTTGCCGAAGCGGACGCGTTTTTCAAGCGTCTTTTGTCCCGCTCCCCCGAATTCAAAGAAGCGGAACTTGCCTTGCGCGCGGCGGAATTGGATTTTGCAAAGGGTAAATGTTCCGAAAAGGAACTTAAGCGTCTTGAAAAAAACCGCGACGCAGTTATAGACAAGTTGGGCGTAAGGGATAATCTCTACCCCGCCCCGCACTGTTTAAAATGCTCGGATACGGGAAGAACGGGAAACGCAATCTGTTCCTGCGTAAAGAAGCTGGCGATAGAAACCCGCACGGATTGTATGCAGTTTCCCATGCGACTGTTTTCCGACGCGGACTTCTCGGTATTTTCCCAAGCGGACCGTCCGCTTGCCCTTAAAACGGCGGCGGAACTTAAAGCCATCGCTCTTAAAGGTGCGGAAGCGAAAAGGAAAAACATCAATCTTCTCGGTAAAACGGGCACGGGAAAAACATACTTTGCGTCCTGCTTTGCCGGCGAATCCAATCTGACGGGTAGAACGGTGGTATTTATAACGGCGTTTTCGTTTGTGGACCGCGCGCTTAAGTATCATACGTCCTTTTCCGCCGATAAAGCCGATTATCTTGCGCCCCTCCTGGACGCCGACGTACTTATAATAGACGACCTCGGCACCGAAAGCATACTTAAAAACGTTACCGTCGAATATCTTTATCACGTCGTGAACGAGCGTCAGCTTAAAGGCCTTACGACGCTTATAACTTCCAACCTCAGCATTGACGAAATCGCCATAAGGTACGGCGAAAGAACGGCAAGCAGAATGTTTGACAAAAAACTTTGCTATACCCGCGAATTCGACTTTAAGGACATAAGAAAAATAGACCTGTAAACACCTTGCTTAATCGGCGAAATCGCTTTTTGCCGGTTCACTTTACCGTGTTGTACGATAAAAGCCTCTTAAAGCACGCAATAAAGCGGCTTTACGTTTGAATATTTATTTAAAACGGATGAATTAAGGCTTTTTTTCGGTTAAAAAGCACAGTTTTCAAGATAATTTCAATAAAAAAATTTAGTTGCGGCTTTTCATTTATTTGACTTAAGCCGCGCTTTTTTTATATAATTAAACGGTAGAATACCTTACTACGGCAAATTTTTTTCGGAGGAATCCTATATATGTCTTACGTTTCGGAAGTACTTGAAAGCGTAAAAGCAAAAAATCCCGCGCAGGACGAGTTTCAACAGGCGGTAAAAGAAGTTCTCGAAAGCCTGGAGCTTGTCATCGACGCAAACCCCGCTTATCGCAAAAACGCCATCTTAGAGCGCATTGTGGAGCCCGATCGTCAGATCATGTTCCGCGTACCCTGGATAGACGACAAAGGTAACGTTCAGGTGAACCGCGGCTTCAGAGTGCAGTTTAACAATGCAATCGGACCCTACAAAGGCGGATTAAGACTCCATCCGTCGGTAAACCTGGGTATAATCAAGTTTTTGGGATTCGAGCAGATTTTCAAAAACAGCCTTACCGGTCTTCCCATCGGCGGCGGCAAAGGCGGCTCGGACTTCGACCCCAAAGGAAAGTCCGACAACGAGGTTTTCCGCTTCTGCCAGAGCTTTATGACCGAGCTTTATAAATACGTCGGCGCCGACATGGACGTACCTGCGGGCGACATCGGAACGGGCGCGCGCGAAATAGGCTTTATGTACGGCACTTACAAGAGAATAACCGGCCTTTACGAAGGCGTGCTTACCGGAAAAGGCCTTACTTACGGCGGCTCTTTGGCGAGAAAGGAAGCAACGGGTTACGGCCTTGTTTACCTTACCGAAGAGATGCTTAAAGCAAAAGGCGAAAGCTTCAAGGGCAAAACGGTCGTAGTCTCCGGCGCGGGCAACGTTGCCATTTACGCGGCGGAAAAGGCTACCGCTCTCGGCGGCAAAGTAGTAACCATGTCCGATTCCACCGGCTGGATTTACGACGCGGAAGGCATTGACCTTAAAGCTATTAAGGAAATCAAGGAAGTCAACCGCGCACGTCTTTCCGAATACAAGAACTACCGTCCCAAATCCGAATACCACACCACGGGCAAAGTCTGGGAAGTCAAGTGCGACATCGCTCTTCCCTGCGCTACTCAGAACGAGCTTGACCTTAACGGCGCGAAAGAACTTGTCAAGAACAAAGTTTTTGCCGTGGCTGAAGGCGCGAATATGCCCACTCTTCCCGACGCTGTGGATTACCTGCAGGCTAATAAAGTGCTGTTTGCCCCCGGCAAAGCGGCAAACGCGGGCGGCGTTGCCACTTCCGCTCTTGAAATGAGCCAGAACAGCCAGCGTCTTTCCTGGACGTTTGAAGAAGTGGACAAAAAGCTTCACGGCATCATGGTAAACATTTACCGCAATATGTCCGCCGCCGCCGAAAAATACGGCAGAAAAGACAACTTTGTGGTGGGTGCCAACATCGCGGGCTTTGAAAAAGTCGCGGACGCAATGCTTGCGCAAGGTCCACAGTGATAAGCTGAAAAGCGGGATAATTAACTAAAAACGAAAAAAAGAGGTTTTCTTCCGTATATCTGGGAAAACCTTTTTTTAATATAAAGTTGATTTTTACTGCCGCGGATTAAATTGTGACTTTTAATCCTGTCCTCACGAAAGCCGCGTTTACATAAGGATAAAAGTTTTGTTTTATAAATTTATCCGAAAAATATACAGTCATTAATCAAAAAAACAAAAAAGGCTTTAATCCTTTTGGGGAATAAAAGCCTTTTCTGAACAATTCTTATATTTTTTACTCTTTTAAAATCCGTCGTCACACAACGTTTTGTATTTTTACCGACGCTCAGTTTTTCTTTTTGTTTTTAAGCGAAGGAAGCGACTGTAAAAAGTCAGCCGCAAGGTCAAGCCAGCACTTCGACCTTTCGAAAACTTTTACTCCGTCAGCATGGTTAGTGCGCTCGTCGCAGGTTGCAGCGCCGTGCCATCCGTCAGGGAAAATATGGCACTCGCATTTGACTTTATTTTTGAGGAGCGCGGAAGTATAAAGCACGGTAGCCATGGGGTCAACACTGTTGTCCTCCGCCGTGGTCCAGATAAAGCAGGGCGGGTTTAAGGGACTTACCGTCTTTTCCAGCGACAAAGCCTCCGCCTCGGGGCAATGCACGTCCTCTATACCCAAAAGATTTCTGAACGAACCCTGATGAGAATCGGGCGTAATTACGGGATACCCGAGAACGACTCCCGCGGGACGCGCGTCCAGCGTTTTACCCTTCATGACGGGCACGGGCAGATTGTCGCAGAAGTTGGCAAGCGTCGCCGTAAGATGTCCGCCCGCCGAGAAGCCTATGACGAATATGCGGTTTTTGTCTATTCCCAGTTTCTTGGCATTGCGCTTAAGGTAATCCACCGTTGCGGCAAGCTGATTAATCGAAGTCGGATACCTGTAATCGGGCGCGACGCCGTACTTAAGCGCAAAAGCGTTGTAGTGGCGATTGAAAAAATCAACCGCAATCGGGTCCGTTTCCCGCTCCGACACAAAGTGATATCCGCCGCCGGGCACAACCACCATTGCGGGCAGATTCTTATTGAACGGTCCTATTTCACCGTCCGCTTTATGTAAAAAGCATTTTATTGGCGTAGGCGCATTTAACCCGTAAATGCCTGCAATATCCACTGTCTTGATTTCCATATTATTTTCCTCTCGATTATAAAATAATTATTTCGTTTGTTTTGGGTTTTGAAAGAATAGTTTCGCCCGCGGTGTAGCCTAAAGCGCAACAGCCGTAGACTTTATATCCTTTTTTCCATGCCGGCCTTTGTCAGTACGGCGTTTATTGCCTTTTCGTCCGAGCGGTCGGTAAGCTGATTTATCCAGCAGCTTCCCAACCCCGCGTCAAGCGCGGCAAGAAACATATTTTCCAATGCGCAGGCGCAATCCTCCTTGGGTCTAAACGAATCGGGCGAATTGCAAACCGCGATAAGCACAGGCGCTTCGTAAAAGAAATTAAACTTTCCCGACTCGCTTCTTCCCTTTATACGTGCGCGAGTAGCCTCGTCAGAACCGCTTTCCACCGCCTCGTTAAGACTGTTTAACAAATTTTTATCCGTTATCGCGATAAACTGACGGCTTTGATTATTCAACGCACTGGGCGCGTAAGCACCCGCCTTAAGCACGTATTCCAGCTTTTCCCTTTCCACCGCACGGTCCGAGTATTTCCTGACGCTGCGGCGGGCAAAAAGAGCTTCTTTGACTTCCATTCGATTAATCCTCCCCTGAGAAAACCTGTTTATCAAGCGCAAAACGCATTGTGTTGAGCTGACAAACGTACAAAAAATTTATTTACCGCAACCCTTGCAAGTGGCGCAGTGCCCGCTGCACTCGCCTTTATGCACGGAATTGACCCAACACTTTCCGCTGTACTTCTGCTCGGTTTCGCCGCCGCAGACAGGGCACGCGGGATATTTGCCGTCACGCGTAAATTCTTCGAACACGTGACCGCAAGCCTTGCATTTAAATTCCATAAACGCCATAAAACCACCTCCGCATCAAATACGGTTAATATATTTAAGAGCGGCCTGTGCCGCAATCGCGCCGTCGGACGCGGCAGTCACAATCTGCCGCAGATTTTTGACGCGGATATCGCCCGCCGCAAAAACTCCGGGAACGGAAGTCATCATGTTTTCGTCCGTGTAAACGTAACCCCTTTCGTCCGTCTTTACCTGACCCGCAATCATATAAGTCACGGGAGTATATCCCGCGGATATAAACACACATGAAACGTCAAGCGTTTTCTTTTCGCCGTCTGCGCTCATTGTTTCGATAGCGTGAAGAGGGTTTCCGATAAGTGCGGTAACGGTTGCGTCCATGTTTTCAGCGCCCTCGACTTTATCGCCGCCGCGCACGATGTAATAAACCTTGCCCGCGATATTCTTAAGATACAGGGCGGCCTCCCGCGCCTTATCCCCGAAGCCGGCAACGGCAACCGTCTTTCCTTTAAAAAAGCCGCCGTCGCAAGTCGCGCAGTAACTGACACCGCTGCCCAGAAGCTCCTCCTCGCCGCTGAGTCCCAGGCTTTTCGCCTTGCAGCCCGTCGCAACGATTATTGCGCGCGCCTCAAGGACTTTACCGTCGGAAAGAGTGACCGTCTTTGCCGTTGCGTCCACGCTTTTCGCACCCGAATAAACGATTTCGCAGCCGAAGGCTTTTGCCTGCTTCATCATATTGTCTATAAGCTCGTAACCCGAAACGGAAACAAAGCCCGGATAGTTTACGATGTCGTTGATAACTCCTGCCTGACCGCCTGCGGGAACGGGTTCCAGCACAACGGTCTTGCGGTTTGCCCTGCCTAAATATATCGCCGCGGTAAGCCCGGCAGGCCCTCCGCCTATAACGATTGCGTCGTACATATTTTATACCTCCTTAAAATTATAACGCTGTTTAGCCGGCAAGTCAAGGAACTTTATTATAAATAAGAAGCCGAACAGCGTGCAAATAAGTATTTGAATTTTACTTATTCGATTGTCTGCGATAATATACAAACTTAAACCGTATCGGGAATATTATATGCAAATATGTGCGTATGTCGACTTTAAAAATTATGCTTCCCGCCTACACAGAAGAAAAATTTTAAGTTTAATTTTATAAATTTCTATCGAATGAACGATTTGTACAAAACAAAACGCCTCCGCGGCAATGCGCAGACGGCGTTTTATGTTTTTCCCGTTTATCCTCCCGGAAAACAGGATTATTACATTATCATACTTCCCTGACCGGAATCGATTACACGCAACACGTCTACCTGAGCGCCGTTTTCGGCGTCGACGTAAATGAAGTAATCAAGACCCTTGTAGCTACCGTAAACTTCGTAACAGAATTTTTCCGTTTCGCCGTCGGGAATTACGGCAAGCGAAACTTTTTCCACCGTAATTTTGGGATTGACCAGCGACCTTACGGTTTTTTCCGAAACGGTAGGAGCAAGTTCGCGCTCGTGATGAGCGGAACAGTACCCCGTTGCCTCGCAGCCCAAAATGGTGCCGTCGTCAAGCGCAACCTTGACTTTTACAAGGTCCGTGTAATAGGTTACTCCGTTTTCTACCGGCGCGAGATTGACGAATCCAACGCCGTTTTCGCTGTTGTACCAAACGGGCTGAAGATTTTCGTAGCCTAATTCGGGAATTCTGTCGGTAGCGATACGGCATGCCTGTTCCTGAGTCAAGGTAACTCCGCTAACGTCTTTGGTGCGGTTAAAGCCGATAATCATTCCGCCTTTTTTGGAAACCGACACATACGCATCGTAGCCGTCCGCATTGCCCTCTATCTCGTAAACCTTCGTTTTGCCGTCGGTCTCGCCCTTATAAACGGCGTCTTTAAGTCCGAACAGCCTGACGGCTTTTTCCAAAGCCTGTTCGCTGCTGATTTCTTCAAGAGCGTCTATGGCATGAAAACAGTATTTCTTGGAATCGGAAAAAGGACCGTCGTAAATAAGTTCGGGGTATTCGATGCTGTTGTTTTCCATGTCCTCGAAAGAAAATTCAAGGTCAAGCGACAACAGTCTTTTTTCACCCACGCATTCGGTAATCTTTTTTCCCTCGGTAGCCTGTACGATGTCTTTAAGGTTTTGATTTATGTTGCGCGCGGCAATATAAAGCGTTTCAGCCTGTCCCGCAAAATTTTCGGTATCGCCGCCCTTCATAATGGCAGACGAATAAGACTGACACCAGTCGCCCACCTGATTGAAGTATTTGCTTGTCTTGCGTATGTTACCCATATCCAGCGGAAGCGCCGACAAAGAAGACTCGGCAAGCTCGGCCTGGGCAAGCGTTTCGTTTATAATGGGTATGCTTTCCGCCTCGGAAGAGGCGACCATCAGCTTTGACAGATTGACTTCGAGATTGTTGACGCTGTCGCACATATCGTAAAGCGCGCGTGAATAAACGCTTTCAAGCGCACTTTGCCTTTTTGCGCTTTCGGCATTGATTACCACGGTACCTGCAATCAGCACGGCGCTCAGCACCAAAAGCGCGGCAACCGCCGCAATCAGCAGAATGGGATAGTTTTTCTTTTTTTCGGTTGTTCTCATAGATTCAAACTCCTTTAAGCGCGCGCAAACGAATGTCTGCCGATTGTAAGCTCCACCTTAAGCGACCATATCCATTTGCTGGTTGCCGTCGCGGGATTGTAGTAATACAAGCACCCGTTAGTGGGGTCCCATCCGTTAAGCGCGTCGCGCGCCGCTTTGTAAGCCGTTTCGTTGGGGGTCAGATTAATCTGACCGTCGCTTACCGCGGTAAATGCGCCCGGCTGATAAATTACGCCCGATACCGTATTGGGGAACGAGGAGCTTCTTACGCGGTTAAGCACTACCGCCGCGACCGCCACCTGCCCCGTATAAGGCTCTCCCCTCGCTTCGGAATATACGCACCTTGCAAGAAGGTTGAGTTCCGTAGACGAAAGCGACGTGCTGCCGCTTTGGCTTAGCGTTACGCCCAGTGCCTTTTCGGTTTTGGCTCCCACTATTCCGTCAGCCACAAGTCCTTTATCGCGCTGAAAGTTCTTGACTGCGGCAAGCGTGCGGCTTCCCCAGATACCGTCCACCTTATAAGTGTAATATTTAAGGTTATAAAGCCGCTGCTGCACAATTTTGATATTCTCCGTAGTGTCGCCCTTTACAATGTTTTTGGCCTCCGCGTTGCCGCAAACAAAACACATCGAACCGAGTAACAACACAATCCCGAGAATAACAAGAACAATGCGCGAAAGAAATCTTCTTTTTTCCTTTACAAGCATTTTTTTATTCTCCTCCGTTTTTTTCAGGCGGTTTCGCCTTTGACGTATTTGTCCCACAGCTCCTTGATTTTCGATTTGTACTTAAAGCCCTCGCCTGCCTCGGTGCTGACGAAACATAAAGGCGGATAAATAACGCACCACCAGTTGTCGCCCTCGCCGCTGCCAAGATTGATGATAAGCGCGTCGTAAAATCCCGATTCGACTACAACGTTTTCATACGCGCGGGTGGGAAAAAACTCGTTGTTGAGTTTAGCCTCCGCTCCGTAAAAAAATCCGTTGTCCGTAAGGACTTCTTCGGCACGCGACTCTATTTCGTCAAGGCTTTTTTCAAGAATTCCGTAAGCTTCGTCAAAAGTATTTACGCCGTTCAAAGCCCCCGTAAGGTAATTTGTAACGGCTTCCTTGACAAGCATTTTGACGGCCTGATCGTCATCGTCGTTGCTGTCAGCCCGAATATGTATCCTTAAAAGACTGTATTCGGCGCTGTCGTTATTATGCGCGTTGCAGCCGCAAAATATCATAAAAATACAAAAACTTAAAAGTAAACACAATATTTTTTTCATTAAAAAAATCTCCCTGCCGCTGTTTGCGACAGGAAGATTATTGACAAAACACAAATGTTTATACCGTTATGCAGCCGTTTTTTACAGTTTTTATAATATTATACGGGTAACCCGCTTCTTTAAGCTTTTCCGCAGCCTCAGTTAAGTCCCCCTCTTTCCCCGCGCCGAACACGTAAGCGCCGCTGCCCGTCATGCAAGCGTCAAGCCCGCTTTCCCGCATTATTTCCTTAATTTTCCCTATGTGCGGGTTTAAGGTTTCGGCAGCTGCGGAAAGCGCGTTTAAAAAATATTTCCCGCAGTCGTTGAGGGAGCCGCGTTTAAGTTCACGCAAAAATGCGTCGTTATCGCTTAAGAAGCCCTGCTTATTCTGAAGGTCGAAACGCTTAAAACATTCCGCAGTATTCACGCTGCCCATGCCGGAAACAAGCACTTTTCCCTCGGGTCCTTCGAAACGGGTAAAAAATTCGCCCTTGCCCCTAAGCCTTGCGTAACCGCCGAACAGCATGTACGGGACGTCGCTTCCTATTTTGATGCCGATGTCAATCATATCGCTTTCCTTAAGCGAAAGCCCGTATAAAACGTCCGTTGCGCGTATTACCGCGGCGGCGTCCGCGCTGGAGCCGCCCAATCCTCCGCCCGAAGGAATCCCCGACTGCACAAAAATATCCGCACCTTCCGTATTATACCTGTTTTGCAACAGCAAAGCGGCTTTCATGGCATTGGAGGATGCAACTTTTTTTCCGTTGAAACTGACGTTAATGTTTTTATCCGTTCTTTTTACAACGGAAACGACGTCGTATAAATCTACCGACGTCATTACCGTATCGAGATCATGATACAATCCGTCTTTAAAGCCAACGTTAAGCGACAGATTGATTTTTGCGTAAACTTTAACCTTTACCGAATCCATACGCCGATTATAACATCTAATCGGTTATATGTCAATCCGTGGGAAGAATACGCTATTTGGTGAGGTGTCTGTAAACTATTACGCGTTCCCCGCCGGACAGAGGCAAAGTAATGTCGGGATTCTGCAGCATTACAAGCTCCGGAGTGCTGCCCAAAGCCTTGGCCACGTCCCAAAGCGTTTCGCCCGATTTTGCGATATGTATGGATATCGCGGAGGAAGGCAGCTCGCGCATTTCGCCCTGAGTAAGCTCCGTGATAATACATTTGGTAACGGGAGAAGACGCCTGAATCTCCACGCAGATGTCCGCGCGTATATCGATTTCGTTGCCGCGGCGGATTTTAAGCGTAACGGCCGTCACTTCGCCGCATGCGATAATTTCGTCCCCCTCGCTGATGCCCGACACAGGGCTTTTAAGCGAGAAAGGAAGTTCCACCGCCACCGAGTTTTTGGAGTCCGCCTCCGCGCTGTAATATATTATGTTTCCGCTTACTATACCTTCGATAAGCGTTTCGCCGTCCAATGCAACAACGTTGGTGACGTTAAGTCGCAGTGCGGTTGCCGCAAGAATATTGTCCACAATGGGCATATTGACTTCCAGCGTTACGTTGCCCTCCACCCTGTCGGTAACGGTTTCGTTAAGCGCGGGTTTGAGAATACTTACGCTTTCGGTGGTGGTAAGAAGCTCGTGAGTGACGCTGAATGCGTCCGTTATTACCGAGAAAGATACGTCGGTATAAACGCAGTAATCCACTTTAAGGGCATATTCGTTTACTACGGCATTCACTTCTCCGTCGGTTTCCGGCGTTGAAGTCCCGCTTACCGATGAATAAGCAAGCACTATATCCGAAGGCCTTGCGTCCGCCGCACCGAATTCCTCGGAAAAAGGCGTTTCCACGCGATAACTTGCAATAAGTCCGTCTGCAGTCTCTCCGCAAATATCGCTTATCACGACGCCCTCCACGCGCACGCTGTCCACTCCCGCAGAACGCGAATTGACGACAGCCTTATGCTCGGCAAGCAAAATACTTACGATTTTGACGTCGGGTAACGTAGCGGAAAGAGTAACCGCACCGCTGCCGCTTGCCACAAGACGGGAATATTCCACGTTGTCGTCGTGAGTGTAAAGCCCCTCGCCGCCCGAAGAAAGATATTTGACTTCCTCCTCCATGACCGCGTCAAGCTTGATTTCCACTACCGAAGCAAGCTTAAGTTCGCCTGCCGATACGCTTAACACATCGGTGTCAAGTACGTCCGCGGTAATATAAGGCGTTATATGCGACGTAATGGCAGCGTCCTCCAGCTTATCGGAGAAGTCGGCATTGTAATCCATGCTGTGATTATGCCCGTCCACATCCACGAACAGCACCTTAAAGTTAACCCGACCGTTATACCTTATCTCGCCCGTAAAGACCTCGGACGCGCCGATAACGCTGTCGGCGGTGATGGAAAGCACTCTGGCTATCACGGTATTGGGTGCCGGCAGCAATTTTGCTTCCACAACGGCCTGAGTTTTAGCCAATCTCCTCTTAGAGTTAATTTTTACTACTTCAAATACGGGTTCGAAAGCCATCGGCTAACCTCCTAAAAAATAATTTGTCCAAAGTAACACTATATTTTATAGCTTGGCTAGTCCGTTTATGACAGTAAATAAAAATTTTTTTATATTTATTTTTTAAACTTTAAAAAGAAAAAAAACGGAAACGATTTCCGTTTTTCGCTATTTTTTTACTTCGCCTTTCAGTTTAATATCGCCGCAAATTACGTCGCTGTAAGAACATGAAAGAGAATTTATCGTTTTATCGCCCGTAATCTTAAGTATGAAAACGCTGGGATATACACCTGACAATTCGCCGTCGTACTTAACTACTTTTTTGCGGCCCTTGTTTACGCTTATCTTCAGCTTCTGTCCCTCAAGCGACAAAACTTCGCTTTTTATTTCCTCAATACTTACGGCTCTTTTTCTCATGCGGTAAGTATTGCCTTTCAGTAAGATTTTTATTCCTTAAAGTGTTTTTCGCAGGCCAGCATTTCTCTGTAACCTTCTCCGTGCTTTACGCATTTGGACACGCGCGACAAAGTAGCCGACGAAATATCGGTTGCGGCAATAACCTGTTCGTATGTCAAGCCGTTCAAAAGAAGTTTTGCCGCCGTAAGTCTTTGGGACATTGCGGTTATTTCCCCGGGCGTACATAAGTCCGCAAAAAACTTTGCAGCTTCATCCTTGGTTTTTATTTTGGCGATAACTTCAAAAAGTTCGTCGTCTTTAGTCTTGTGTTTATTATTCATTATTATGCCCCTATACTTTGACTCAAATTTTTCGCTTATCAGCCGTTTCATTATACTTTATTATCTTAAAGCATGTAAAGCGTTTTGTCGGTAAATTTAAAAAAACCTTTACTTTATAATTTATTTCCTCTTCCCTTTTTTAAGTTTAAATTTTTATTCAAGTCTTACGCGTAATAAAAAAACAAACGCGCGCGTCAGACAAAAAAACCCGCAAGCGTCAACTGCGCCTGCGGGATTAATGTTTTTACAAATCCTCTTCGTCTTCCTCGTCCTCTTCGTCCCCGTCTTCTTCGTCGTCCTCTTCGTCGAAGTCGTCGGAGCCGATATCGAAGTCAAAGTCGTCGGTTTCGTTTTCTTCTCCGTCCTCGTCTTCCTCTTCTTCCTCTTCTTCGGCAAGTTCCGAAAGCGAAATTTCAGACAAGTCCTCGTTTTCTTCGGGCACTTCCTCGTCAACGAAATTCATCCAGGCGTCCTCGCTTTCCTCGGCGGCTTCCTTGGCTTCTCTTTCGCGCTTGCAGAGGAAACAAATATCCTCGTCTTCACCGATATAATTGACCTTGCATACGGGGCAAAGTTTTTCACCCGTCAATTCCTCTTCTTCGGGAATAAGAATACTTGGGTCAAGCAAGCCCATCGCGGCCTTGCAGACTTTGCAATATCCTTCGCTTTCTTCAATATAGTTCAGTTCGCAGCGGGGACAAAGTATATATTTTGGCTTGTTGTTGCTCATAAAAAATTTTCTCCGTTCGGCGCCGAAAACCCTTAATTTTTTCTTCGGCTTTTCTTACTGCAATATTATATGCAAAAGAGTAACGTTTGTAAACTGTTTTACGGTGCGTTTTTAAATTATTTATGCCTTAACGGAATTATTCTCAGGCCTCTTTTTTCGGCATACGCTTTGGTGGCCGCAGTCCCTCCGCTTTCGCCGTAATCCAAAGCAATAACAACCGACGACTTGTCAACCATATACCTGTTTCTTTTCATCATGCAGCCACGAGTGTAAAAAGGCGAAAGCACTGTTACAAAATCGCTTTCCCTGATAATCCTTTCGTATCTTTTCCTTTCCTCTTCGGACCAATTATCCGCTTGGCCGCGAAAAGGCACGGCACACTCGAGAAAAATTCCTCTCGTCTTTTTGATTTCAAGCACCGCTTCGGCAAAATACATATCGCCGCCCAAAGCCGCGCCGCAAACAAAAAGCAAATATCCCTCGTCCGCCAGCCCGTTAATCTCGGAAACCAGTCGGGATTTTACGGCTCTGAACTCAAAACTGTCCTCGTTTCTTCCCCACGGAAGTTTGTGCGGACGGTTGCCGGTAAAACAACATACCGCTTTGCTTTCAAACTGCGGTACTATTTTTAATTCCTGTAATTCCATAAATTATTTTCTCTATCCGATATTTTGTCTGTCATGAAAATGGACAAGCGTGGCAAATGATGTAAAAATAAATGCTCTGTCACGTGTTTATCGAAAGCCCCATATCAGAGCGAATATACTCTTATGCAAAAATGAAATTGCGATTTTTCCGTTTTTTAAAAGCTTTTCTGTTAATTCCGCCTAAACAGAATTTTTCAGTCGTCAACACGTTTTTATATAAACATTTAATTTTTTCCCGGGCTTTTTCCCCTGGCATGGGAAGCGTTTTTCTTTACGTTTGTCTTTACTGTAACGTCCGCGGATTTTCCCGTTTTTTCAGCTATCGATTTCGTTCCGCCGTTTGATTTTCCGTCGTCTTTTAAAGCGCCGCTTGTTTTACCGACGGCGGATTTGTTTATACTTGCCGTCTTGCCTTCTTTGTTGCCCCTTTTCGCGTTGTTTTGCGCCTTTCCCTTATCCTGAACATGGTTTTTGACGGCGTGGGTCACAGCATCTTTTTCGCCGGACGTTTCAACAGCATTTTCGGCAAACGTATTAACGTTGTTGTTTTTGACAATCGAATCAGAATTATCCGGCGGAAAAACAAGAGAAGATTGCGCATAAACGGAGGTTAAATCAAGGTCGCTTTGTTCAACGGCATCGGCTTTTTTACCGTAAATCAATTCGCCGTGATATTTTTCTTTCGCAACAACCGCAGTTTTGGCTGTTGCGCCTTTATTCAGCGCTTTCTTCTTTTCGGCAACAGACTTTACGTAAGACTCGGCGTTCATGCTTATCACTATCAACGCTATTTCAATAAGAGGCAGACAAATAAACAACAAAACGGGACCTTTTATTATTGCGCCCGCCACGAAACAAAAAAGCAGCGACACGCCGAGTATGATTAAATCGGATAAAAAAAGTCTTGCAATGTTGAAAATATTTATTATTTCCCTGGGCTTAATCTGTTTGTTTCCGTGTACGACATACGCCTCGAAAAGCGACACGAATCCCGCAAGCATAAACGTAAGCATAAACGACCAAAGTCCGCCGAGTTTAAGGTTTGAAATCATTACCAGACACGTTGCGACAAGCGTTGCCGATAGCAATGCCCCTAAAAACGCAACGAGAAGAAATTTCCAAAGCGCCCTTTTTGCAACGTTGCGTCTTACCAGATATTTGGTTAAAAAATAACCTCCGATGAATCCGGCCGCAGTCCAAACCAAAAAAGCAACCGTACCTGATTTTACGATATTTACGGCATTATGAATTATATCGGTGATAGCCGCCCTGTAAGATTCGACGTCGCCTACAAGAGCGTTTATGCACGAAAAAAAAGTCGTCCTAAGCCATTCGGTATTAAGAACAGTCTGTATTGCGGAAAAAGGCTCCGACCAGTTAAGCTTGCCGACTTCCGTCAAAAAGCAGTTCCACATTGCATATAAATCCAAGGACATGCTTTCGGCAAGAGCGCTTACCTCTTTTACAACGTATTCGACTGAAGAAATAAGACTGGGAATAAGTACGGAAAGACCTATCACCACCCCCAGAAACAAAGTCCCGAGTGGCGTGAAAACATACTTGAGGTTTACAATATAATTCTTTATCCCTTTTAATAACATTTCTCTCCGCGGCTTTTATGTTTTTTATCAATTATATATTGCATATACAGTATTTGTCAACGAAACCGACGCCATAATGACGCCGTCCTGAAGGCAGAACTCAAAGATTGCAAACGCTTAATATCTTACGTCACTACATTAATCTTTAAAATACAATTTTCATAAAGCATTCAGTTGCCCGTTAAAACAGTACTTCTGCTTTATTATCCATAAAACCCGATGTTTTTATTAAAAATTTCTGCACTCTTTTACGTTCGGCTGTAAAAAGTCATAACCGACCGTAAAACTCTGAAACAAAATTAATCCGATGTTTTTTATTCGTCGCTACGCGCTAAAAAACAAATTAAAACGCAATAATCTGAAAGTACGGTAATAAATATTGCAAAAAACCGCCGTCCGAAAGTATCGGGCGACGGTCTTTTAATCGTTAAAATTCTTATTTCCTTAAATCGGCATCCGCTACCCGTAAAAGGATTACGCCTTGGGGCCTGCGTTGACGATTTCGGCGGGCATATGGTCGTATTTCTTGAAGTTTTCCACAAACTTCTTGGCAAGGTCTTTCGCCTTTTTGTCGTAAGCCTTCTTATCCGCCCAGCTGGTCTGGGGATCAAGGATTTCGCTTTCAACGCCCGGGCAGGTCTTGGGTACGCTGAGTCCGAAGTAAGGCTCGACATAATACTCAACGTCTGCAAGGCTGCCGTTAAGCGCGGCGGTAACCATCGCACGGGTAGCCTTAAGACTCATTCTCTTGCCGGTACCGTTCCAGCCGGTGTTTACGAGGTAAACGTTGGAACCGTGTTTCTCGATTTTTTCGCCAAGGAGCTCAGCGTAAACGCTGGACTTAAGCGGGAGGAAAGGCGAACCGAAGCAGGTGGAGAAAGTGGAAACGGGGTCGGTTATACCGCGCTCGGTACCCGCGACTTTGGAGGTATAGCCCGAAACGAAGTAATACATAGCCTGTTCCTTGGTGAGTTTGGAAACGGGAGGCAATACGCCGTAAGCATCCGCAGTAAGGAAGATTATGGTCTTGGGATGTCCGCCCACGGAAGGAACGACCGCGTTGTCGATGAAATCGATGGGGTAAGAAACGCGGGTGTTTTCGGTAAGGCTGTTGTCGGTGTAATCGGGAACTCTGGTTTCAGGGTCTACGATAACGTTTTCCACCACTGCGCCGTGACGGATTGCGCCGTAAATTTCAGGCTCCTTTTCCTTGCTGAGGTCGATACATTTTGCGTAGCATCCGCCCTCGATATTGAAAATGCCCTTATCGGACCAGCCGTGCTCGTCGTCGCCGATGAGTCCGCGGTTGGGGTCAGCCGAAAGAGTGGTTTTGCCCGTTCCGGAAAGACCGAAGAACAGCGCGGTGTCGCCGCTGCCGTCCATAGCCATGTTAGCCGAGCAGTGCATACCAAGCACGCCCTCAAGCGGCAATATGTAGTTCATTACGGAGAAAACGGATTTCTTCATCTCGCCGCAGTACTTGGAGCCCGCAATAATGACGATGCTCTTTTTGAAGTTGAGGATGATTGCCGCTTCGGAGTTGATACCCTCCTTCTCCGCGTTAAGCTTAAGGCCGGGAGCGCAGATGACGGTAAACTTTTCCTCGAACTTTTCAAGCTCTTCCGCGGTAGGACGGATAAGCATGTTGTTCATGAAAAGATTCTGAGATGCATATTCGTTGATGATTCTGATACCGATTCTGTACTTCTCGTCCGCACCGGCAAAGCCGTCGAAAATATAGATGTCGCGGTTGCTTAAATATGCGGCGATTTCACCGTAGATGCGCTCGAAAGTTTCTTCGGAAATCTTCTTGTTTTCGTTGTTCCAGTTGATATTGGCAGTCGTAGTAGGCTCGTCAACGACGTAACGGTCTTTGGGGCTGCGGCCGGTATATTTACCCGTTTCCACCAAAAGCGCGCCCTTATCGGTAAGTTTGCAATCTTCGGTTTTAAGCGCCATTTCGGTAAGAACCGCGGGACTGAGGTTGCGGTACACGTTTTTCGGCGTCATTATGTTGTGTTTTTCAATTCCGTAGGTGTTCATAAAAAACCTCCAAAAAATTATTTACAATATCGATTTACCCGACTGTAAAATAAAAAAAGCATTGAACGGGTAAAGTTTTTCGGCGGAAACCCAATCTCCACCGCATATATTATAATTCTTTTAAATCAATAAAGCAAACGTTTTTACCCTTAAAAAGCCATAATATTTTTTAAACTGCATAAAAAAACGAAAGCCGCACATTGCGGCTTGTTTGAAAAAATAATAAAATTCGGTTTTACGTTTTTACGCGATTAACGCAATACGGAAAAATTAATTTTATATATTTAGAAAGGTTAATCGGAAATATGATTTTGCAAAAAAATCAATTGCCTTTTTGCGTAAAACCTTTGGTTATAGACAAAGCTTAAACGGTTTTTGCTTGTTTTACAAGCTTACCGTAAATAAGATCCGAAAGAATAACGAATTGCGCCGCCGAAAGCTCTTCCGCGCGTGCGGAGGGTTTTATACCGACCTCAGTAAGCCACGACTCCGCCTCAGACTTAGATATTGCGTAACCTGCGGAAAGATTGTTTACAAGCGTTTTTCGCTTCATGGCAAAAGCTTTTTTTATAAGCCCGTAAAGAGTGCCGTCGTCCTTTGCGCCCGTTGCTCCCCTTAAAACTATTCTGACCACCGCGCTGTCCACGTTAGGCGCAGGAGTAAACTTCTCTCTGGGGACTATGCGCGTAATCTCGGCGTCCGCCCTTACCGCGACGGAAACGGACAACGCTCCGTAATCGCCCTTTTTTTCGTTTGCGCATATTCTTTCGGCGACCTCTTTCTGCACCATAACCGTAAGGGAAACGGGAGTGTTTACGCGGTCCAGGAACATAAACAAAAGCGGAGTGGTAATATAATACGGAAGGTTTGCCACCACCTTATATCTGCCGCCCGTCAAGGCGTCAAGCTCCTCTTCGCCATATTGGGTCACGTCGTCGTAAATAACCGTAACGTTGTCGTAATCGCGAAGAGTATGCGAAAGAGTCGGCTCAAGCGAGCGGTCAATCTCGAAAGCAATCACTTTCCCTGCCCTTTCAGCCAGCGCACGGGTAAGCGTCCCCGCGCCCGCACCCACTTCCAGCACCACGTCGTCGCGGGTTAAAGCGGCGTCATCGGCTATATCGCTTAACAGTTTTTCGTCGGTGATAAAATTCTGTCCGTATTTTTTGGAAAAAGTAAAACCGCTGTTTTTTAAATTGCGCAATATGTCCATGCAAATATTATATCATATAACTTCCGGTTTTACAAACTAAACCGGGATATCTTTTTATCCGTCTGTTGCCGTTTTGCAGTAAGTTCCCCCCCCTGCCGCGGTTATCATTCCGCGATTTGCCAGAAAACCGCTGCCCAAAAAAAATCCTCATTCCGCCCTAAGCTCCGACGTCATATCGCGCCTTACGAATTAGCCGTATAATCCTTTCGGTTTTTCGCAGTAAATAAAAGCCATATAAAAACACTACGATAAAGTCGCTTGTTTATAAAACCGAACCGAAAATTTATCCGACATAACCCTATGTTTTTCCTTGAAAGCAAAATTACACAACTCGAAAACCTTATAGTCACTCGCCTTTTATGCGCAGATGCGCAAACGTCGCGCTTGAACTCGATGAAATGCCAATAATTCCGTTATATGCGCAACGGTGCATACAATCTTGACCGCCTTTACGCTTACATTCTATTTGCAATTATATTCCGGAAAATGCTTTACTCCTGATATGCCCCGACCGAAACAATCCTTCTTAAGATAACAATCAAATACAACTCGTTTATTATCCGTTAGATTAATTTGCGCGCCGTAAAGTCAAAACCACCGTTTAGGCCGATGGTTTGCACATACCATAAAAGGACAACCTGTCGGTCGACGAGGTATCGGTTATCGCCTTTATTGCCGAGTATTATTGCGCCGCACCCGTCAAACAGTTTGCTTGCGCCATAAAGCAACTTAACTATCCTCAGAAATAAGATAACTTATATGATGATTGAATTTTGCTCAAGTAATTTCCCCACTCGGCAGAAGCGCAGGAAAGGAATTTTTAAGCTGAAGCGGCATACAAAAAACGGCCGTACCGAAACGGCACGACCGTAATTTGACGATAAAACAAATTATCTCTTGGAGAACTGAGGAGCTCTGCGCGCCTTTTTGAGGCCGTATTTCTTTCTCTCCTTCATTCTCGGGTCACGGGTAAGATAGCCCGCTTTTTTAAGCTCCGTTTTAAGATTAGCGTCCGCAAGCACAAGCGCGCGTGCGATGCCGTGACGGATAGCGCCCGCCTGACCGGTAAGACCGCCGCCCTTGACGTTTACGAAAACGTCGAATTTATCGACGGAATTGGTAAGAACAAGGGGCTGATTTACGATAAGTTTAAGAGTATCCAGTCCGAAATAATCGTCAAGACTGCGTTTATTAACGTTCACGGTGCCGGTGCCGGGAACCAAACGCACTCTCGCGATGGCCTTTTTACGTCTGCCGGTACCCCAGTACTGCAATTTCTTTTTTGCGGTGGTTTTTGCTGCCATGATTAGTTATACCTCTTCACTAAATTAAGAACTTCGGGCTTCTGAGCCTCGTGATTATGTTCCGCTCCCTTATAAATGCGCACTTTCTTAAGCATTTTTCTGCCAAGGCTGTTTTTGGGAAGCATACCCTTAATCGCAAGGTAAAGCGCTTCGTCACTCTTCTCTTCCATAAGCTTTTTGTACTGAACCTGCTTAAGACCGCCCATGTAAAGGGTGTGACGGGATTTGTACTTGTTTTCAAGCTTCTTTCCGGTAAGAGCAATCTTATCCGAATTGATTACGATAACGAAATCTCCGCAATCGACGTGAGGGGTAAATGTGGGCTTGTTTTTGCCGCGCAATACCGCCGCTACCTGACTTGCCAAACGTCCCATCGGCATATCCGTAGCGTCCACGACATACCATTTTCTGGAGATATTCTGTTCATTAGCCATAAAAGTTTTCACGGTAATATCCTCAAAAATACAAAATATTTGCAAAGCGATTCTGTCGTTTCACGCCGACAAAAAGCAATGGCTGCAATCCGCAAAAAGTGCCTTTTACCTTAAAGGGGCTAATCTTTCGGGCAAAATAAATAACACCTTTTTTAAGATGCTTTAATATTTTACAATACGACGTATACGATTGTCAAGCGATTTTACCGCTCTTTATGGCGTAAACAGGCGAATTTTTCATTAAATTTCATCGGATGAAACAGAAAACGGACCCGCCGCAATAAGCAAGTCCGTTTTTCACGAATGTGAATTTTTAAGTTAAAATATCTTAATCAAAGCGATGCGGATTTCCTTTTCTTCCCGACAAAGAGCACGCCTGCGGCAAGAAGCAAAGCTCCGCCGCCGCCAATAAAGAACCACGGACCCACGGGAGCAACAGTGGAACACGAAGACGCTTTATCCGCCGTTTCGTCTTCAGAAGAAGGCTCGGACACGGTGACGGTGAAGTCAACGGTCTTTTTATCGTAAGTTATAGTTACGGTCACGTCACCCGCGGCAGAACTGTCGAATCCGCTTAACATATCCTCGGTAACCTCAATCGTTATCGGTTCGGGACGGTTGCCCTCGCTGTCGGCGTAGAAATTAGCTTCCACCACAAGACCGGTGATATCCAGTTTTTCGCCCACGGTGTACTGAGTCTTATCGGGCTGTTCGACAATGGTAAGCGATTCGGTGACGGAAGGCTTTTCGTCCTCGATGATTTCGCCCACGAAAACAGGCTTGTCATTGCCCTCGAGACCGTTGATTTCGTAGAAATAAGCGTAACCGGTCGCGCCGTCCGCAACGGAACCGAAGAATACGAGATATCCGCCCGCAACATCCGCGCCGTAAGTGCCGTTAGTCACGTTTTCCGCAACGGTAACCGCGCTCATATCGGAGCCCGCGCCCACGTACACTCTGTAAAGAGTACCGTCCGCCGTGTAATAGACGCTGTTGTCGTAAACGTTGTCTATCGTAACCGCACTGCCGGTGGCAAGCGTAGACTTGTATTCGCCGTCCGCATAAAGCGAAAGCGTAAGCGTCGTCGAAGTGCTGTCGCTGCTGTCGGTGCTTTCAGTTGCTTTGGTAAGCGTAAGCACGTTTATAACGTTGCTGACGTTTTCCTGACCGAATTCGTAACCCGAAACAAAGGGATAAACGTCAAGATTGTCAAGGTCGGAAACGCTGCCTTTGAAAATATCCTTCTGGAAATCCTGCTTGCCCTTGTTGGCTTCGTCGTTTTTGTAATTTTCGTCCACGCAAAGCGCGTCGTGCATATTGCGCGCATATACGCGATTGGTATAGTTGTAAGATTTACGGTAGAAAAGATATCCGTCTTTTACGGTTTCAAGCGTGTAATCGGTTTTGCCGTCCGCCTCGAAAACGGTGCGGCTGCTGCCGTCGGGACGCACGAACTCCAGAATTTCACCCGACTGAGTAACGTCGTCCTTTGTTGCAGCGCGCTCGAAATAAATAAAGTCGTAAACGGTGTTCTCGCTTATTCCGTCGTAATAAACGGGCTTGGTGGGCATAACAGCCGCGGTAACGTCTTCCGCAATCTTAATCGTGTCCTCTTTCTTGCCGTTCTTTTTATTGATTTGGACCGATATAAGGTCGGTGCCGTCAAGCACCGTAAGATAAACGTAGCCGCCGTAAGAATAGAACATATAAGGCGAAGAAGAACTGTCCGAAGAAGTGGTGTAAAGCTTTTGCGTGGTTTTGCCGTCCAGAGTCATGCGGAAGAAATCGGTCTTGAGATACTGAACGTCGCCCGTCTTGTTCTTAAGGTTGTTGGGAGAAGCGTAATACAGACAATTGTCGTATATGAAAATGCCGCCGCCGTCGTAACCGCTTGTCCCCACGGTTTTGGGTGCAATACGCTCTACGTCAATAACGTCGACCTCGTCGTTTTTGTAGTCCTTTTCCTTGTGCGACTTAAGTCCGAGCTGAGTCACGGAATCGCGGCTTACGATAAACGAGCCGTCCGCCTTTTCGCCGATAAGCTCGGCACGGTAAACGGCGCCTTTAATAACCTCGCCGAAGACGTTGGCTTTCGCCTCGGTGTCCTCATATCCCCTTGTGCCGTTAAGGAAATAAATATAATTTCCGTACTGAACCGCGCTGCCGCCGTTGCTGGTAACGATATACGAAGTGTCCTGAACGCCCTCGATATCTATTTTCTTATAGCTGTCACCGCCGCATCCGAAAAGCGAAACAAGGCACATAATCATTACAGCCGCAATAGCAAAACACTTTTTTATCATCTGATAATAAACTCCAAACAATAATCAACATACATTATATGACAAAACGGGTTTCAAGTCAACCGTTTGATTGCCATACCCAAAAAATAAAGGAAACGAAATTGCCTTCCCCGCCCCTAAAACGCTTTTTTATATTACATAACCGCGGAAAACAAAACCGTAACTTACAAACCCGATTATTGACAAAACGGGCTTTGTCCATACGGACAAAGCCCGTTTCGTGAATTAAAACACTTATAAATACCCGATATAAAACTAATTACGAATGCTTGTCGGCTGAACTATTCGTGCCGACTAATCTTACAGCCGTAAAAAGCTGCGACAAACTTTAGCAATTTATTATCAATTCCTGTTATTTGATTTTTTTGCGAGTCTTTGCACGACGCACGGCTTAAAATATTGCTATGTTTTTACGATAAAGCCCTCGGCGATAAAGGATTTTTTAATGTCGTTGAATTCTTTTTCCGTCGGAGCAGACATATCGGCAGGAGGAGCTTTCCACCCAAGAGCCTCGTATTTGGAAAAATAAAAGCCGTGATATTTCAGTAATTTGACGGTTTTTACACGGTCAAGACTTTTCAAAAAAACAAGAATATTTTTCCACTCGTCAAGATTATATCCTTTTACAAGAGGAATTACGACTTCCAGGTTTGCCCCGACATTGTTTAAGTAAGTCAGATTATTTAAAATCAGCGCGTTGTCCGCCCCGGTACATCTTTTATGCACCTCAGGGTCGATAGCTTTTAAATCGTATAAAAAAGTGTCGGTAAAAGGCAATACTGCTTCAAAAGCCTTTTGCTCAACCATTCCGCAAGTATCCACCGCCGTGTTGATGCCCGCTTTTTTTAATCTTTTAAGCATTTTTGCGCAAAATTCGGCTTGCAATAAACATTCTCCGCCCGAAAAAGTGACGCCCCCTCCGTCGTCATAGAAATCCTTTTCTTCCGTGACTTTTATAAAAAGCTCGTCTTCCGTAACGGAATAACCCTGCTCCGCAAGAGCGGATGCGGCACACGTCTGCGCATCTGCCGCAATTTGTACAGATTGTCCGATTAATTTGCCCGGGGGACGAAATCGCTGCGGCAGGACACGCTTTTATACACGTTCCGCAAACAATACACTTGACCGAAAAAAACGAAAGCTGCTTTTTGCTGGTCAGCCCCTCCGGATTGTGACACCAAACGCACCTGAGAGGACAGCCCTTAAAAAACACGGTCGTTCGGATTCCTTCTCCGTCGTGAACGGCAAAATGCTTAATGTCAAATATCCATCCCGTCATTGCGCCGCCTCCGCCTGAGCGATAAACTCATCTTGGTCACGACGGCTAAGCGAGGAAAACAAAACGTTCCAGCCGCATAAACGCACTTGAAGGTTTGAATAAAGCTCGGGATTTTTTTGCGCTTTACGCAACAGTTCGGCATCGAGAACATTGATATGCAACGCAAAGCCGCCTTTTTTAAGATAAGTTATCACCGCAGTATTCAATGCTTTAAGTCCGTCTTCGCCGCTTACCGTTGACGAGTGTAGCGTTGCGTCAAGTACCATTCCGTCCGGAAAACACGTGTGATCGTATGAAAGGACGGAAAGCATATGTGCCGCAAGCCCGCTTTTGTCGGCACAGGAAGAAGCGCCTGCGTTTTTAGAAAGAGGTTCGCCGCATAATCTTCCGTCGGCAGAAGCCGCAGTTCGCTCTCCCAGAACGAAACGCGTATCCACGGAAAAAAGCGCAAAACGGAACACGCCGCCACGTGCATTCGGCTTGCCGTTTATAAGATTTGCCGTATATTCCACAAGATTTTCGGCTATTTCATCTACCTTGCGCACATTGTTTCCGTATTTAGGCAATCTGTTTTTAATATATATCCGAAGCGCCTCCTCCCCTTCCCAATTTTTACGCAAAATATCGACAAAATCGGAAAGACTCATTCTCTTCCGATTAAAAATCAATTCTTTTATAGCATATAAACTGTCCACGGCCGAAGCAATCCCCATTCCGCAGACGGATGTGTTGTTGTATTTTGCTCCGTAGTCCGCGTAAACGTCCTTTCCGCCGTAAAACGAGGTTCGGTAAGTTGCCGAAAGAAGCGGCGACGCGTGCAGGTAAATCTGTACTTTTTCCCTTTCCTTTGCGCTTTCGATACACCCCTCCGCAAAAGAATGCAACTGCATTCTGACAATGTCCATCAATTCGTCAAAAGAAGTTATGGCATTGCAATCGGGAGTATCCGCTGCGTAACTATCCCCCGTCAGCAAGTCTTTTCCGCCGTTTATGGCAAGCTCCACCGCTTTTAAAAAATTCAGTCTTCCGGCACAACTGCACGGAATTTCTTCGCGGGAGCACGGCTCGTAACAGCCCACAATATTGAAATCTTCCGCGTCCTCGCTTTCTATTCCGATTTTTTCAAGCGCCCTTCGGGTGATATCGCTGTTAATAAACACAAGACTGTTGGAGCCCGACCTTATTGCATCGTTTGCCGCTAACATAACCTCGTCCGAAATATCCGCACGGTAATTCAAATGGATTTTTATATTGGAAAAACGACAGCGCAACGTCACGCGAAGAAGTATAAGGGTAAGCGCATTTTCGCAAGGAAGGGCTTTCCTCGTTTCACACAGAGCAAAAGGAATGTTCGCGCAGGCTTTATAGCTGTCGATATGCCGCAGAAAATATGAAAACTCCTCTTCGATGTCTTCTTCTTTTTTATTCGATTTTTCTATATCATGACAATAGTACGGATAAAGCAGTCGGTCAAGCTTACCCAGCGAACGAACGGGAGTATCCTCTATATTCTGTTGCAATTCATAATACAGCGCAATAAGCTGAAGCGCCTGCATGAACGTCTTGGGCGGATTATCGGCCAGAAACCTCAGGTTGTCTGCCGCTACCGATAAATTTTCATCGTTTTCTTTTTCGCCGGCTTGCGCCATACGCAAGGCAAGCGAACGGGCGCTTTTCCAAACCCGTATAACCGACTGATAAAATTCTTTTTTTTCAACGCTTTTCTGTTCTTTCAAAAGCGATTCCGCCTCTTTGACAATTCCCGAAATGCCGACGGAAAGAATACGCTCGAAGTCGGGGCAGGTATGCCCGAAATCCTCATGTCCTTGAAACGCACACGCCCTCTGCCCTTTTCTCAATCGGGTTTTGTAAGCATCCGACTCTTCGTCGGAAAGTTCAAGCTTTTTTCTGCGTTCAGCCGAAAATTCGCTTAAAACGCCCGCGGCGTCCGTCATGGATATAAAAGGGTCGCCTTTTGCAATCAGGACGGAGCAGTTTTCCATAACTTCGCTTACAAGAGCCGAATACTGCACGGTAACTTTTTCTCCTTGAAAATTTTGTCCCGCCGTCCGTGCATGAGATATCAATTCATCATGAGTTTTTTCTCCCGCAACGCTGAAAAAACTCAACGGCAATTTGCTTGTTTGTTGAAAAGGTTTCATGATTTTTCTCCTGTGTTTACATTATACACACGACAAAACAATTTGAAAATACATTAAACAAACAAGGTTGTACATTTCGAACATTAAATTTTTTTATTTTTTTGAATAGCACTTGAAAAACAGCCATATTTATGATATATTCGTCTTATGGAAGAAAAAATCTACAAAAAAATAAAACCTATAAAAGAATTCCATGACTGCTATAAGGACAGTTTACCGCGCGGCAGGTACCGCGAAATCGGGGAAAAAGCCCGCACAACCTCCTGTCTTGTCCTTATCCTGTCGGGAAGCGGCTTTTACCATACTCCGACACATGATTTCACGGCAAACGCCGGGGAAATTCTCTTCATATCCGAAGGCGAACATTATACTATTTTCGTAAATTGCGACGATTATAAATTCTATTGTATCAATTTTACTTGGGGGGACGGCGTTAAACGCGAAAGCGAATCTCTTAAAATCAAAAATTTCGAATCGTACAAAAATTTGTTTTCCGAACTTTCTATCGCCTATTTGAAAGAAAAAGCTTCTTATCCGATTTGCTGTCTTTCAAAATTTTACGAAATTTACGCAAAAATAATCGACGACTATACAACCTACAATAATTCTGCCGACGCACAAAAAATACAACCGTCTTACGAGTATATTTTAGAAAACTTTACCGACACCGACATAAATATCCCTTTACTCGCTGCCATGTGCAACGTCAGCGAGGTCCATTACAGAAGACTGTTCCGAAAAGTTTACAAAACAAGTCCGTTGAAATTTATAAACACTCTTCGTCTGAACAAAGCACGGGCCATGCTTGAAAAAAGGGAGGGCACGGTAAATAATATAGCTTTTTCCTGCGGTTTTTCCGACTTATACTATTTTTCCCGCGTTTATAAAACTCATTTCGGCTATCCTCCAAGCCAAACCCGACATTGCTGAGTGAAGCAGTGCGTCGCTGTTGTTTTCTCACGATAAAATTCTTTTTATAATCAGCGAGTTTTCAAAAGTGAAAAAATTAATTTTATACCTTAATATTCTGCATCCTGATTTAAGGCACAAAAAATAATATAAACCGCTTTATCCTCATGTTTTAATGCATAAAATTTTCCTGTTTTAAAAACACATTTTTGTTGCTTACGCTAAACTGTCTGAAATTGCATTTTTGTTGTATTGATTTAAAAACCGAACAGTCTTTGCAGTCCGTTCGGTTTATTGTTTATTTTTTTACTGCCTTATATGCTGTAACCCGTTATATATCGGGCTTTCTTAAAATTATTTCTTGGCCCGAAGTCCGACTTTCAAAAAAATCACTTCATTTCGTCGGTGGTGACGCTTTCGCCCGTATCGGCGTCCTGATAAAGCAGCCAGTAGCCTTTTCCTTGCGGGTTTTTGACGTCCAGCGGCAGCCATCCGCAATAACCGCTTATCTCGTCAGGAGGCTCGGGAGAGTAATCGGCGGGCAATCCGTAGCATATGTAATCGGGTTTATCGCCCACAAGGCCCACCACGTAAAATCTGCCGTCGCCCGAAAAATCCACGCGCACCCATTTGGTATGCGGCATAAGACTTTCAAGCTCCGTTTCGCGCGTTCCTTCCGTAAACAGTTTTTCGATTTGGTCGGAAACCTGCTCGTAATAACTTAATTCCCTGCCGCGGATAAACGCCTCGTTCTCTTCCGAAACAGAGGGCACTAGCACCGAAGAGCCTTTTGACAATGCGTCCATTCGACGCATAAAGACATTTACTCCCGACGAAACAGAATTGCGCAAACTCTTTTTCGTGTTTTTTACGCCCGTCCCGCGCGGCGGCGCTTCTTCAACGCGCTTAATGTCCCTATCCTCTTCGGAATTCAATTTAATTCTGATTTTTTTCTCGTAATCTTTTAAAAAAGCGTACTGCAAATCGCTTATTCTCAACTTTACGTCTCCTTCGGGTTTTGCCCCGCGCATATATTCCACTCTTATTCCCTGGTCGTTATACACCGCTTCCTGCTTCTTTTCTTCGTAATTGTTTTCCGCTTTACAAGGCGGATTTTTTTCGTCCGTCAAAGCTTCCTTTCCGAAGTCGGAGGCATAATAGTTTACTTCGGCTACGGCGTTGTCGTCGTATCCTCCTTCCGAGGGGAAGATGTCGAGGAAAGTCTCGCTTCGTTTTGAAAACCTGAATTCCTCCTTCTCCGCCTTATTGATTTTGCTCTCATCAATCGCATCCTTCTCACCGTGCACCTCTCTTTTTCTTCCGTTGGGTAAATTACCCTTCCATAGTCTGTTGCGGTTAAGAGTGCCGTACAAAAGCGCGTCTTTGCCCGCCTCGTAAATAACGAAATGCGCCTTAGAAACCGCGGTATTTTCCAAGAGCAGAATTTCCTTACCGCCCTCAAGACTGATTCCAAGCGGATATTCTTTGACGGAATCGTCTTCCTTTACGGCAAGAAAATATCCCGAACCTGACTTTTTACCGATGTTGTAAGCGTTTATTTCGCATTTTAGTCCGTAAGCGTTGCGCTCGGTTTTCAAAGTTCCCTTCGCGCCGCCGTCGCCCGTAAGAATAATAAGCTTTTTTTCAAAAACCATACCTTACCCCCGTAACCGTCCTTTACCCTTATTTATATGCCGGAACCTTATCGGACTTTACAAAAATTTAAAAAGGCAAAAGCTTTACAAGGACAAATTTTTTTCACTGCCTCCGTTATAACTTAATATCCTTAGTTAAGAATGTTTTACCGCAAATTTTCCGCCTTTGATTTCCTTTTTTCATGGCGGAATATGCCCGTAAAGAGCCATAGGTCATAAAACAGTGCTTTAGAATATTTCTGCAATTAATCGGTGCGGCTGAATGAAAGATAACTTAAATAAAAGACGACTGAACCCGACGCACATAAACAGAAAAGGGCCTTGCAGAATCTGCAAAGCCCTTAAGGTATGATTTATAAAATTTGTTTCGTCTGATTTTAAATTTTCATCAGCCCTCTGTGGAAGGAGTCTTTAATGCCTCGAGGTCCGCAATCACTCCGCTGCACATGGTATTGGCAGAATTTTCGGAATCGGTCGAAAGTATCTGGTTTACGCCCTGATTGTATCGATCGGTAAACGCCTGTTTGTTTTCCTCGGGTACGCTGTCAAGATTTTCTTCGTAATAGGTTTGCAGCGTTTCCATTGCCGACTCGTGAATCTTTTTGGGGACGGACTGCATTTTGGTTTTAGCGGATGAAAGCGCGGCGGCAACGGCGGTTACGTTTGCCGCTTTGTCTATCGCCTCGTTACCTTCCAAATGCGCAAGTTTGATGGCGTCGAATTTTGATTGCGAATAATCGGACTCCGCCTCGACGTATTCGCTTCCCTCGCCTATAAGCGAGTTGCGAAGAGATTGAAGTTCCGCTTTTGCCGCTGTTTTGGCGTCGGCAAGTTCCTGCTCCTGCTGCGCGGTCATTACGGCATCGATGTTAGCTTTAGCCTCGGTTAAAGCGGCGGTAATGCCCGCTTCATCCGTTGCGGCGTTAATTTTTTCGATTCCCGCGTTTTTTGCCGCGTCAAGATTTGCTTTTCCCGCTTCGGAATAAAGCGAATTGTCTTTGGCGTCGCGATAAGCGGTAAGCTCGTTTACCGCGTTGGTCTTTTTCTCGTTAAGCGCCATTTCCTCCTGAGAGGGATAAGTTCCCTTAGTAAAACCTGCGGACTCTAAGAGTTTTTCGGTTTTTTCCACGTTTTCTCCGCCGTAAATCGCCGCGTCAAACGCCTGATAAGTGTACTTGGCGGCAAAATTTCCTATAATTCCCTCTCCTACCGTCTGAGTATAAGGCTGGCTGAATCCAAGAGGGTAAATTATCGTTGAAATAATGAGTATGACGGCAACCGCCAACGCTCCGCGCGCCGCACCGAACACAAAGCCCACGAATCTGCTCCATACTTTTACTTCGCCGCGAACGATGATTTTTTTCAGTATCCATGCAATGATTATCGCAACGATGCGCACCACGGCGTAAATAAGCACGCAAAGCACAATGCTTAAAGTGTTGACGGAAAGGTTGACGGCAATGAACTGGGCATAGGTGATGCCGTAAGAAGTCGGTCCGCCCATGGCGGTAAATCTTTCAATCATGGGATTGATGTAAAGTCCCATCGCCCCCGAAAGCTGAGTCGCCGCATTGGCGTTTAAAATTTCCTCGCCGAAGCTGTTGTAATAAAGACTGTAAAGTGAGAATTGGTCTCCTACGATAAAGTTTCTGACGAAGCCCGCGCTAAGCACCCAATTGACCGCGGTATCCGCAAGCAGCCAGGTCGCAAACACGGCAAGAGCGAAGCAAAACAGTTTGATAAACGTCTTGCCGAACCCTTTCCACAGTCCTATGAGTGCAAAAAACGCGATTATCGCAATTATCGCTATATCGACGTAATTCATATATTATTCTCCTTAAGACGTAATTTCCTTTGTGATATTTTATATAAACGCGATTGAAAATCCTCGGCTTTGGCCATAATCCGAATTATGAACGCAAACGAGTTTACCTTTTCAAGCATTGCCGATTTTCTTGCGAAAGATACCTTGATGCCCGTAATTTTATGCATCGGAACCGACCGCGTCATCGGCGACGCATTAGGCCCCATCGCGGGAGAACTGCTGGTCAAAGCTTTTAACGCGCCGTTTTTCGTATACGGGACGCTTTCCTCCCCCGTAACGGCGCTTACGCTTAACTCCGCACTTGATTTCATACGCGACAAACACAAGAACAGAAAGATAATCGCGATAGACTCGAGTCTGGGGAAAAGCGAAGACGTGGGAAAAATCCGGCTTATTTACGGCGGAATACGACCCGGTCTTGCCACGGGCAAACGTCTGCCGGTCACGGGAGATCTGTCCGTCACCGCCACCGTCGCCCCCAAATCCCGGCGCGACGCGCTTTCGTCGGTAAGACTGGGCTTTATTTACAGGCTTTCCGACCAAATCGCAAGAACCATTTACCGTGCGTCGCAAAAATTTTCTGACGCAAAACGCGGATGAGGCAAAACAGAATACACCAATCGCATTCTGTTATAAATATATAGCGGTTTATTAACAAACCGATTAAACAAACATTAAAATCAGATTAAAATTTTTTTTGCCTTAAAAAGACGGTTTTTTATGTCGTAAAATCAGGAAAAAGGGGCTTCTTCGGCGTGGGAACGCGCGCTTTCGATTAACTTTATAAAACCGAAAACGGCAAAAAAATCCAAGGTTTTTATTGTAACGCCAAAAATCCTGCCCCGACGCACGAAGTCAAAGCCGGAATACATTTTTTACTTATCCCAGTCCGCTATACTATTGAGCACTACGTCGATTTTCTGTCCCGCTTTTTCGGCTTCCTCTACCGTGCCTTCGCCCGTAAGCACCAGTACGGAAACGAACCCGTTGTTTATGGCAAACTGCATATCGGTGGAAATACGGTCGCCCACCATTGCTATTTCGTGCTTTTCAAGTCCCAGCACTCTCTGTATGCTTTCCGCAATGGGCGCAAAAGGCTTGCCGCAAATAAGAAGGGGGCTTACGCCCGTGGATTTTTCGATAAGCGCGATAAAAGAACCTACGTCCGGTTTATAGCCGTATGCCGTAGGACAGTTTATGTCGCCGTGAGTAGTTATATAAGGCACTCCTTCGCGAATGAGGTCGCAAAGCCTGGTAAGCCTGTCGTAATCGAAAGTCGTATCGAACCCGACTACTATAAGCTCGGGATTTTCCTCGTCTAAATTAATTCCTCCAGCCGCAAACTGAGCAAAGAGTTTATCGTTGCCGAAAAGAAAAACGCGCTTATTCGGGTAGTGAGCATGGAGATATTCAATCGTGGCGTTACCCGAAGTAAAAACGTCGTCGTCCTTAACCTCGAACCCCATTTTTCTGAGTTTTAAAACGTAATCGGAAGGCGCGGCGGAGCTGTTGTTGGTAAGAAACAGCGCTCTGCAGCGTTCGTTCATGCGTTTTACGGCGTCCACTGCTCCGTCGATAAGATTGTCCCCGAGATACACCGTGCCGTCCATGTCCAGCAGAAAGCATTTTACTTTTTCCAGTTTTTTATTCATGACTTCTCCCGCAATCGTCGCCGAACGCAAGGCAAAGCCCGAAATAAAAACGCTCAGCGAGAAATAAACCCTTCAAGTAACCCCAGTTGCTTCATCAGCGTGAAACAGGTAAATTTTTCACGCATTTCGGGCGCAAGCGCGATACATACTTTAAGGTCTTCCGCGCCCAGATAATTATTATAAGAATAACCTTTGTCGTTGTAAAGTCTTTTGAACAGTTTTAGCGCAAAAGACAAAGTTTTTTCGTAAATTACCGCTTTGCGAGTAAGCTCGGAGCGGTATTCGCGCAAAATATGAAGCATGCGCGAAAGGTCCGAATACGCCACGCAATCGGTTATTTTGTTAAGCGCACGCAATGGATTTACGCCCAGTTTAATGCTCATTAAATCCAGCCGCGCGTTGTTGTCGGGCACCGACACGGTCTGACACAAAGGCCGCGCGAGCAGCATGAGATAAACGCGCATGGCAATACAGGAAAACATCATTTCGTTTTCGCCCTGAAGTTTGACTTTTTTGCCGCATTTTTTATAAAGCAGATTCAAGGCGTGCATTAGCTGTGCGTCTCCGCCGCACATCAGCCGTGAATTTCCGCACTCCGCCATAGTCACGGACAGTTTAATGGCAGCATTGCCTATTTTCGCCGCATCCGCTTCCCCGTTTTGCGCGGCAGTCAATAAATCCCCGATTATTTTAACTGCTTTTGCGGTCTTTTTACCCAAGTACTCTTCGCCTTTTAAAACGTGACTTAATTCCCAGTCGAAAACAGCCGTAAGGCGGGAACATACTTCCCCGAATCCCGCGGCGTTCAACGTGTCGCTGTTTTCGAATAGCGAGGTATCCGCAATCAGGAACCGCGGCTGAGTAACTTTGTAAACCTCTATGTAACCGCATTCTCCCTCCAGCATGGCAGACGGGACCGCATATCCTGCCGTCGCCTGAGAAAGAGCAACGCACACAAGCGGAAGATTGTATCTTGCCGCAACGTATTTCGCAAGGTCAGCCGCGCTTCCCCCGCCCGCGCACACTACCGCTTTTACGTCTTCGCCTGCGGTAACGGACAAAGCGAACTTTCTGCTGGTTTCTTTAACTTCGACTTTATCCGCCCTGAATTTTCGGGTAAGCACGTCATAGACGGTGTTTACCTGCCTGAAACGCTTGTCGCAGATAAACAGCACTTTTGCTCCTTCGGGCACAATGCGCATTACCGTTTCGTTAAGGCGTGAAAGCGCACCGCTTCCCACTATGACGTCTTCTTCGGTTAATACGGTTTTACGCGCGGATTCGTTTGCCATAAGTTTTTCCTTCCTGTATGTTTTATTGCGTTTTATGTTTTCTTAAAAAATTATATCACTGCATCTCTTCTGCGCCGTGAAGAATTTTGACGAAATTACGCCTATTTAAACGAAAGCTAAAGAAAAAACGCCCTCTCCCCGTAAGAAAAAGCGAAAAAAACGAAAAACAATGCAGTTTGACTTTAACAAACTGCCGCGAAAAAACTATATATGCGAATATGTGCAGACAAAGTCGTTACGATTAGGCCCGCCGATTTATAATTTTGCTAATAAAATTATAACTTTTATAAATTTTGCTTTAAGGCTTTTACTGAAAAAGCAACACAAAAACATTTTACTTTAAAAACATTTATTAACTTTTACTCAGAATAAACGGCGCAATCATACTGCCGAAAACACCTTTTCCTTCCCCGTCAGTTTTTAAAACGTAATCGCAATGTTTGCCGTGACTTACCTGCAATTCGTAATTTTTGTAACCGAAGTTTTCAAGCGAGGCTATCAGCACTTCGGTTTGCTGATAACGGCAGGCTATATCGTCGTCCGAAACTATGATAAGCATGGGCGGATAATTGTCGGCAGTACCCACATAATACAGGGGTGCCGCCTCGTCCACGATTATACGGCGGCAGTCAAGCCCCCTCTCCCGAAGCACGTTGAAATGCACGGTTGGTTGTCCGGCGTCGAAAACGTATCCTGCAATATCGTCCGTTTTCACATCCCTTTGTTTTAAAAACCCGGGTGCAAAACACAGCATCATGGAAAGATAGCCGCCTGCGGAACTACCGCCCGCAAAAATCTTTTTACTAAGTCCGTATAAATCCGCGTTGTAATAAACCCACGCCACCGCCGCCGCGGCGTCCTCGATAAAATCGGGATAAGCGGCATCGGGATACATTCGGTAATTCGCGGAAACAACGGCTATTCCTTTTTCGGCAAGGACATCGGCAAAAACCGCAGCGTCGCTTTTATCGCCCGACTCCAATCCGCCGCCGTGAAAATAAATAAAAGTGCTTGCGCAAGCATCAGGAACGTAAATATCCAACTTAAGTCCGTGTGCGAATTCGACATCCTTAATCTTTTTGACTTTTTGCATTGACCGTTCTCCTTTCCGTCCCTTTGCTTTTTAATGCGCAAAACGTTTTCAAAAAATTACTTTAAGCATTAAGAGCCGGATTTAAGGAAATTACCTCTTCTATATAAAAATATTTTTACGTTGAAAAAGCACATTCTTTCAAAAACTTCGTTTGCGCGCAAGGCTGAATGACTTTTTACAAAAAAAGATTTTCCCGAAAAACACTTTAATGCCGTAAAACCGCTTATCTTACAAAAAAAACGCGCCCTTTTTTCAAGAGCGCGTAAAGAGTATACAAATTACTCGGATTCCTTAAGGTCCTTATAAGCTTTTTCAAAAGTTTCGACCGCGTCGGCAACGGTAAGATAATAACCTATCTTCTGATTCTGCCATACGGAGAACATCTGATTTTCCTTTTCGGTGCGGCGCTCCTCTTCAATCTTTTCACGGACGGAAGTATATTCGCCGTAGGAAATATAATCGTTTAAGCCCACCGTCAGTCCGCCCGAAGGAATTATCCCGGACAAATAAAGGATATGCACGCCGTAATCAGTGACAACGGGACCGGAAATAGCGCCCTCTTTGCCCGCGCGGAACAGCTCGTCCGCCGCCTCGGAAAACTCCTGCATATAAGTGGTGTCGTAAGTTTCGCCCTCGCCGAATACGGATTTCACGGGATAGCCAAGCTCATTTCCGAAAATTCCGTTGTCGGTATTGTATTTGTAAATAAGGTCGTCGAACGCGCGGTCGCTTGCCTTAAGCGAGCCTTCCGCCGCCTTCATCACGCTGACGATATCCGCGTAAATCCGGTCTATGGTCAAAGGTTTGCCGTAATTCTCGCCGTCGCGATGTTCGTAACCCGTGACGAGTTTACCGAGTTTTTCCTTTTCCGCGGCGATAGCCTCTTCGCCGTAAATGGTGCCTGCGCCCGCTTTATACGCCTCAAGCTGAGCTTTCTGCGCGTCGGAGAAAGGTACGAGAATGTGTTTGACGTAATAATAGTTGCCGTTGGGATAATAGAGTATCGGATCGACGTTGCCGCCGCTGATATCGGTGGAGAAAGCTTCCGCGTCGTTGCCGTATTTATTAATCTGCTCGCTTAAAAGCGCGTTGTATTCGTCAACAATCTCCTCTTCGCTTACGTCAACGCTGTCGGTGATATACTGCTGAAGAAGCTGAATTTTTACGTTGTCGCGATAGGTGTCGCCGGCAAGGAACTGCATGAGTTGGGTTTCGCCAAGCTCGGGATAGACATAGGAAAGACCTTTTTCATTGCCCACTTTCTCGAGCTCCGAGATTTCTTCGTTGAATATCTTTCTCTGCTCTTTGGTCATGCGGTAATCGTCTTTGACGGTTTCTTTAAGAAGGGAAATAAAACGGCGCATAGCCTCCAGCTCAAGCGATTTGACGTCGTCCGTGCCGTAAAGACCGGGATAACGAATGGTGTCGGGCTCCCATTTTTCGACGTCCTGAAGGTCGAGATTTTCAAGAGTGGCGCGCAGTTTGTAAACGGAATATTCGCTTACCTTTTCGTTAAGAGCGTTCAAAGCCTCACCCGTAAGGTCGCCCTTGGTGCGGTTTACGACTTCGGCAATAAGCTCTTCCCTCGACCATGAGTCGTAAAGACCGGGCTCCTCTGTTTCCTTTACGGGATAAGTGGTTTCCGTAGAGGTATCGGTCGAAGAAGTGTCGGATGAAGAAGTGTCGGCGGTTTCCTCGCCGTGCTCGGTCAGGATTTCGTTTCTTATGGTTGCAAGCTGAGAATCAACGGTGTTGTATATGCCCTGAAGGACCTGATTTTCCTCGTTTTGCCCCCAAATGATGTTTTTGAAGTGTATCTGTGCGTCCGCTTCGTTCAGAATAAGCTCGCGCGTGACAAGCTGGTCAACGAGATAATCGACGGCCTGCTCAAGCGTATAGCCGTAAGAAATCATCGTCTGGCCCGAACTGTTTAACATATTGACCAATTCGTACTTATAAATGTTCTTTTTCTCGGTAACGAACGGATTGTTTTTGTTTTCCTCGCTGGACTCGTCGGTAATGGTAACCGATTTTATAGAAGCCACCACCTGATTGTAATCCCTGGCATTATCGTATGAGAAAAGAGAGCACCCCGTAAACAGGGAAATACTCAGAATAACAGCCAAAATGACACAAATTATTTTTCTACGCATTTTTGTCCTCACTAACACGGTTTAAGCGCAAGATAAACTAAGCGCATTATAAACATAGCTATTGCTTATTATACTATCGTTTGAGAAAAAAAGCAAATGTTTTATCGGTTCAATTCCGTACATTTAAGCAAAAATTTAAGCAGTTTGGAGTGCGACTGAAAGCGCAGAGAGGCGTTTTCGGCAATTAATCTGGCGCCGTATGCGGTTGCCGCGGAATTTACGGCGTTGTCTATATCCATTATTTTACAGAATTGCACCGCGCTTTCGCCCCGCTTTAATATGACTTTGTCCGCGCCTATGCCCGCCGCGAGATTCTTGATAAGCGCAACGTCCACAAGGTTTTTGACGGGCTCGGGCACGGGACCGTAAACGTCCGCCATGTCTTTGAGAATCGCGTCTCGCTGGGAAAGCGTACGGATTTTAGCCGCGCGCGCATAAATTCTAAGACGCCATTCTTTGTCGGTAACGTACCCGTCGGGCAGATACAGACCGTAATCGGTGATTACGGTGACTTCTTTATGGCTAACGGTTTTTTCGCCGCGCAGCTCGCCCACCGCTTCGCTTAACAGGCGGCAATACATATCGTAACCCACTTTTTCCAGATGTCCGTGCTGCTGCGCGCCCAGTACGGAGCCCGCGCCGCGGATTTCCAGGTCGCGCATGGCGATTTTGAATCCGCTGCCGAATTCGGTAAACTGAGTTATCGCCTCCAGCCGCTGATACGCCGTGTCGGTAAGCGTTTTCCTGCCGTCGAAAGTGAAAAAAACGTATGCAAGACGGTTGCTTCTTCCCACTCTGCCGCGTAGCTGATAAAGCTGGGAAAGCCCTAATCTGTCGGCGTCCACCACTATCATGGTGTTGGCGCGCGCAATGTCTATGCCGTTTTCTATAATAGTGCTGGATACCAGCACGTCCGTCTTTCCTTCCACAAAATTTTCCACGGTCCGCTCGAGAACCTCTTCGCGCATCTGACCGTGTGCAAACGCCACTTTCGCCGAAGGAACAAGGCTTTGAATCCGCGCCGCGAATCTGTCGATGTCGGCAACGCGGTTATAAACGATAAAGACCTGTCCGCCGCGGTTGATTTCTCTTGTTACGGCGTCGGTAACAAGCGTTTCGCCGTACTCCATGACGTAAGTCTGCACGGGCACGCGCTGTGTGGGCGGAGTATCAAGTACGCTTATGTCGCGTATGCCCACAAGCGACATATGCAACGTGCGCGGTATGGGCGTCGCCGAAAGCGTAAGCACGTTTACGCCGCGCTTAAGGTCCTTGATTTTTTCCTTGTCCGCCACGCCGAAACGCTGTTCTTCATCAAGAATAAGCAGTCCAAGGTCCGCAAAGTCCACGTCCTTGGACAAAAGCCTGTGAGTCCCCACTACTATATCGGTTTTACCCGCGCGCACGCTTTCGACGGTTTTAGCCTGTTCTTCCTTGGTGTCGAACCGCGTCAGTCTTCCCGCTTTTATCCCGAAAGGCTCCATGCGTTTTTTAACTGTTTCGAAGTGCTGTTTGGCAAGTATGGTGGTGGGCGAAAGAAAAGCCACTTGCTTGCCTTCGGCAATGACTTTGAACGCCAGGCGCAAAGCTACTTCCGTCTTGCCGTAACCCACGTCGCCGCAAAGCAGTCTGTCCATTATTTTGCCCGATTTAAGGTCCCTCAGCCCCTCCTCCACGGCAGTAATCTGGTCGTCCGTTTCGGTAAACTCGAAACTGTCCTCGAATTCGTGCAAAAGCGAGTCGTCATCGCTGTAACGGTAGCCTTTCCCCTCGAAACGGTCTTTATACAATTCCAAAAGGTTTATGGCAAGCTCTTTGACCGATTTTCTGACTTTTTCCTTTACCCGCGCAAAATCCGCGCCGCCTATTTTGGACAGCGACGGAACTCCTCCGTCCGCGGCGTAAGCAGAAAGCGAGTCCATGTTTTCCACGGGGACGTAAAGTTTGTCGCCGCCCGCGTAGGAAACAAGCAGATAATCGCGCCGCGCTCCGCCCACCTCGAGTTTGACGGTTCCCTCGAAAAGTCCTATTCCGTGAATCTCGTGCACGACGTAGTCGCCCGCCTTAAGCTCCGAAAAGACGTCGCGTTTATTGCGCTTCATCGTCTTTTTGGGCGACTTGAAACTTAGGTCCGCAGTTCCCACGACGGCGATTTTTTCGTTGTGGAAAACGCAGCCCTTTTCGGTACGGTCGCCGATAAGCCTTATGCCGCCGTCGCCGTACCCTTCCGAATACATTATTCCGTTATCGGAAAGAAATTGTTTTACAGACGCTTTAAGCCCCTCGCCCCACGCGCACAGATACGCCGTGTAGCCGCGGCTGAGCCAGTTGCCAAGGTCGGTTTTAAGCACGCGGAAATCGCGGTAATACGCGGGCGTTTCGATGGTTTTAAACGAAAATACCGCGTCGGGCGCAAATATCCGGTTTGCGTTCATCACGCTTTGAAAAGCCAGTTTTCTGCCCTTGAAGGAAAAGGCGCGTTCGGGATTTATCAGCTGATTTAAAGCAAACGGAAGCGTTTCTCCTCGGGCTAAAAGCGTGGCGAAACGGTTTGCGTGCTCGCTTGAATGCAAAAGCGCGTTGTCGTATATCTGCTTTACCTCGTCGTAAACCGCGCCCGTAAAGCCGCCGAACGAATAAAGGTCGCAGTTTGCCGCAAGCGGCAGTAAAAATCCCAGCGCTATATTCCTGTCGCCGCTTCTCACACGCGCGGCAAGCGCGGAAGAAAGTTCCTTTGCTTTAACCGAGTAATCGGGCTGAAGAGAAACCGCCGACGCTTCCTCCGTAATCGCGCAGGCAATTTGCTCGGCACGTTCTTTCGTGGCGAAAAATTCCGTCGCGGGTGAAATTTCCGCGCTTGACGCGTCCTCTTTGGAAAGCTGATTTTCCGCGTCGAAAAAGCGGATTTTTTCCACCTCGTCCCCGAAAAACTCGATTCTTACGGGGTACTCTTCTCCCACCGACCAAACGTCCAGAATATCTCCGCGCAAAGAAAATCTGCCCACGTCCGTAAGCTGAGGCTCGCGTTTATAGCCCGCCTCCACCAGCATGGACACAATCGCGTCAAGGTCGTAACTCCTGCCCTTTTCCACCGTCATGCAGTGGGAAAGAAACGCGTCCCTGTCGGGATAAATCTGCATAAGAGCCTCGGCGCAGCAAACAACAGTTTTTGCACGTCCCGTTACGATATCCTTAAGTGTTTTAAGTCTTGTAAGTACGTTTTCGCCCGACAGCGCGTCGCGGTACACAAGCGTGTCGTCGCGCGCGGGCAGCAACTCCACGTCGGGCAAAAGACATTTAAGCTGCTCGTAAAAAGCGCGCGCAAGATAAAAGTCGCCCGCAACTATGAGCAATGGGCCGTCGTCAACGCCGGAGTGCGCCTTATTTGCGCACAATGCGGTTATTGCCGCTTTTCCGAAAGAACACAGCCCAAAAGCCGAGATGTTTTTTCCATCCCGGTAGGCAAGGGCGGTATTTAACGCGTCGCCCGCGCCGCTACTGAAAATTTTTTCGATTTCGAACAATCGTTTACTTATTCTAAGTTAAATTTCGTATATTTTTATTGCGCCGCGCGTTTTTTGCCTTTTTTTTGGTCATATCCCGCTTTTTTCGGGTTATAAACAAATCGGACAAATTAAAAACAGGATAAAAATTCCTTGCGGCTTTAATTAAATGTTTTGTCGGTCCGATTTAACGTCAACCCCCAAAAAAGGCGCCTTTCGCCCCTCACTGCAAACAAGAAAAAGAAAATTTACTTTTTGTCGATGAGTTTTATCGCCTCGTCAGCGGCAAGCGAAAACGCGTCGTAAAGCGCCTGCCGCTCCTTGGCGGGAACGTCGGAAAGCACGTAATCGGCAATGGGTACGTTTTCGGGGACGGGACCGATGCCTACGCGCACCCTGGGGAACTCCTGCGTGCCCATAACCTGAATGATGTTTCTCATTCCGTTATGGGTTCCTCCGCTGCCCTTTTCGCGCACGCGCACCGTGCCCTTGGGAATATCGACGTCGTCGAACACGACTATAAGGTCCTTTATATCGGCCTTGTACTTGTTTACAAGCTGTTTTACGGCAACGCCCGAAAGATTCATGTAAGTAAGCGGCTTTGCGATAACTATTTTTTCGCCGCCGCGATACCCCGTCGCAACAAGCGCGTCGCACTCGCGCGTTTTGAATTTAAGCCCCAGTTTGTCCGCAAGACACTCCGCGGCAAGAAAACCCATATTGTGGAAAGTGTAAGCGTATTTGTCGCCGTAGTTTCCCAGCCCAACGACTATTTTCATTATTTCGCGTCGTTGAACTCGTTAAGGCGCTTAAGCATATCGTCGACCGAAACGCCGTGAGCCTCCGCCGCCTGGGCAACGGTTTCGCCGCGGGAAATCGGGCAACCGAGGCAGTGCATACCGAACTCGAAAAACACGGGTGCAATGTCGGGATTAATCTGAAGAACCTCGTAAATGGTCATATCTTTGGTTATATCGTTCATAAAAAACCTCCGTAACGCGCCGTTAACCAGGCGCCTTATAAAAATTTCACATACATTATAATTGCGAAACGCGTGTTTGTCAACCTAATTATTCCGCAAAAATCCTTTATGCCGCAGAGTGGCTTGAGGGCGGGATACGGGAAAGGTAAGTTTTCAAAAAGAGGAAAGCCGAGTAAACCGTTCCGCCCGCAAAAAACCTTACGCACCTTAAAAAAAGCTTTACCCGCAAAAGAACAAAAATCCTTCGTTTCACAATTACTTAACCCGAAAAGCATATTCCGCGCTTAAAGCAAATATTTATAATATTAAGCGCGGACAAACAGTTCGGGCGGCATAACAAGTATTTGTAAACGGAGGAATTAAAATGTACAAACTAAGCGAAATAATAGGCAAAAACGTGGTCAGCCTTTTCGAGGCGGAAAACACGGGAACTCTGGTAAACGTGCTTTTTGACAAAAATCTATGTAAAATCCGCTACTTCGAAGTTTTTTCAGACGAAGAAGAGGACGTAAAAAGAAAATTTTTCGACCCTTCGGCTGTAAGCTCGCTTTATAACGACGCCGTGGTAATAAAGAACGGCGGCAGACTTTTAAGCCGTTTTTCCATTCCGCCCTCGTTTGTGCCGGGACCCGTAAATGCGGCAGTATACAATCCTTTCGGCGTGGCTTTGGGAAGAGTGACAGACGTCACTCTCGACGGCTTTTCGGTAGTGGAAATAAACGTGGGAGAAAAATCCTTTGCCCCGTCTAAAGTGCTGTCGAAATCCGAGGAAATACTGATAATAAACGATACCGACGAAAAGATACGCCTTGTTCCGCCCGTAAAGAAAATTCCTTCGCCTCACGAATCCGCCGCGCGCACGGTTAAAGTAAACTCCGCCGCGCCGTCCGATAAAGAGGAAGTAACTACGGGCGCGGACGCACAAAACGCAAAGAACGCGGAAACCTCCTTAAACGAACCCGATACGGAAAAAGAAACTTCTTCACCGGAAAACGCGGTCACCGCTCAAGTGCGTCCCGTCGAAGCACGCGTAACAAGCATGCCGATCACAGACGCCGAAATCAAGGAAAGCAAAGAACAGGTTACCCTCCCTTCAGAAGTGGACGTCTACAAAAAAATCCCCGTGGAAAACGTAATGGTCACGCGCGCCCCTGCCGCCGACGACAACAAAACCCCCGGATATTCCTTTCTGATAGGGAAAAAACTGACGCGCACGCTGTTGCTTGACGACGGTACCGTTCTTGCCGACGAAGGAAGCGAAATCGACGAAAAAACGCTGGAAAAAGCGGGCTCGGCAAACAAGCTTGTCCTGCTTGCGCTTCATTCAAGATAAGATTTTTAAACAGTTTAATTTTTTTTAATAAAACTTCAGGAGCGGCCATGGCAAAGCGCCGCTCCTTTTCCCGCACATAAAAACCGCTAATGAAAACGTTAACGGAATTAATCGTTTGGCTAAACAGACTGATAACGGTATTTGTTTAAACAAAAAAAGTCCGATGCGCGTATTTTACGTCGGACTTTTTTGAAACAAACAACTGCTTGCTTTCCCCGATATAAATTTTTTCTGACTGTTTTATGTTTATTATAAAAGGCAAATTCAAACGCGCAGAATTAAAAACGCTTAACCCTTCGACGCGGAAACCAGCTTTTCTCCCGCGAGATTAATCGTGCCTGCGCCCGTGAACACAACGGTGTCTCCTTTACGGAGAATACTTGTAAGATACCCGTTTATTTCGTCGTAAGTACGCAAATACTTTGCCGGCAGTCTTTTATTCACCTCGTTCGTTAAATCCGAAGAATCGGCTTTGCCGCCCGTTTCCCTCGCGCCGTAAACGGGTGCGAAAATCACCTCGTCCGCTCCGTCGAAACACTTCACGAACTCGTCGAAAAGGTCCAGTGTACGCGAATATGTATGCGGCTCGAAAACCATAATCAGCCTTTTGTCGGATTTTAACGATTGAATAAGCGCGCGGATTTCCGTAGGATGATGCGCGTAATCGGTATATACGGCGGCTCCCTTAACCTCGCCAAGGTATTCCATACGCCGTTTTACCCCCGTAAACGCTTTAAGCCCCTCCTCTATTTCGCTTATCGCCAATCCTTCCGTAAGCGCGGCGGAAGCTGCCGCAAGCGCGTTGTATACGTTGTGCCTCCCCTTGACCGCAAGCGTAATTCTGCCCAGATTAAGCCCGGAAGCCGATACGTTAAACGACCAGACGTTGTCTTTGTCCGCCGCGGCGGCAACCGCGCGGAAATCGTTGCGCTCCGAAAAGCCGAAGCTTAAAACGTGCTCCGATTTAATCGCTTTTCTTAAGCCCTCGTCGTCGCCGTTGTACAAAACAGTGCGGCACTTTTGAGCAAACTCGCCGAACGCCGTCCTCACCGAAAACAAATCTTTGTAGTAATCGGTGTGGTCAAGCTCGGCGTTAAGCACGATTCCGATGTGGGGATTAAGCCAAAGAAAACTGCGTTTATATTCGCAGGCTTCGGTAATGAAATACTCGCTTTTTTCAATATCCGGCTTGTCTTTAAGCTCTCCGCCGATATGTACGCAAGGATAACGGGATGCGAAAATTTCTTTAAGCATGCCCGTAGTCGTTGTCTTGCCGTGAGTTCCCGCCACGGCTATCGTCTTTTCGAAAGACGCGGCTATCGCGCCCAGATATTCAGCCCGCTCCACGACAGGTATTCCGTTCGCCCGCGCGTAAACCAGCTCTTCATTGCCGATAGGAACAGCGGAAGTATATACCGCCATATCGCTGCCTTTCACGTTTTCCGCCCTGTGTCCGCCCTTAGTCAGGTCGGAGCCGCTTGTTTCGTGCCCCAGCTTTTCGGTTATTTCGCGCAGCCTCTTCATGCTGACGCCGCCGCATCCTATAAAATGAACTCTCATACTCATAATAGTATGATTTTTTACAGGCTTCTGTTACCCCTAAAGCGCGCTTGCGAAAACACCGCCGTTTAAGTTTTTCTTTGATTTCTGCAAACCGTTTCAAAATAAACAGCAAACAGCCCATTTCTGAAATATCATCAGGCTGCTTTTCCCTTTCAGATATCCCATGAATCCCGCTACGCTCATTTTGGGTGGGATACTTACCAGCATATGGATATGATCCGGGCATATCTCTCCCTCGATCACCTCCACTCCTTTCCACTGGCACAGCTTTCGCAGTATCTCTCGTATCTCTATCCGCTTCCCTTCATAAAATACTTTTCGCCTGTACTTCGGTGCAAACACGATATGATACTTGCAATTCCATTTCGTATGTGCTAAACTGTTTACGATATTGTTTTGCTCCTGCATTATGATATCCTCCGATTGTGTTTCCTTTTTCTGACTGGCAGGTCAGTTCTCTTTTTACACAATCGGAGTCCTTTTGTCTTCCTCATCGGCTTAGCCTTCTCTGAACCCCGCGACTATCGCGGGGTTTTCGTTATACAAAAAGCGCCACGGCACATGTGCCGCAGCGCAGACCGGCGCAACCGCCGGCAAGGCTCATTTTTTCCGCACGGAGATCCGCTTTATAAACTCCGCGATCGCCGCAAGCCCTTCCTCGCGGTGCGCCGCGTCCGCACAGAAATTCGTGGCGAGACCCTTCGATCAGATGCACGGAAACGTTCTTCACGCCGATCCCCTTATAATATTTTGCCAGCCGCTCTACGCCCCTGCCCATATCTCCCACGGGGTCGTCTTTGCCCGATATGAGCAAAACGGGCAGATCTGCGGGCGCATCTTTATTCTTTCGTCCCTTTCGCTTTTTTGACAGCAAAATATATGCCGACCGCGATCGCCACGGCTGCCAAGACCGCCCCGATCGAAATGGCTGCAATCTCCCAACCTTTCAAACCGCCGCCGTTATCTTGCGAGGCGCCTCCTGCCGTCGAAGCAACCGCAACGGAAACGGAGGCGCTTTTTTCGGGATCCCACGCAGAGGTCGCCGTTACGGTAATATGCTCCGCCGTTTCGTCTGCGCCGACGGTAAGCAAGCCGTTCTGATCGATTTTTGTATTTGCGCTGGTCGCTCCGGAAATTTTCCATGCGACCGATGTATCGAAATCACCGTTTCCCTGCAACTGAGCGCTAAACTGCAATGTTTTTCCCTTCTCTACGGTCGCAGAAGAGGGTAACACCGTAACGGACAACACCTCGGTTCTTGCAAATTTCAGGTATTTATACGCGCCGAAGCTGTCTTCATTGTAATCAGACTCGTTTTTCCCTTCGGTATCCGACGCCGCAAATATTTTTATTTTTTCCGCGCAAACGGGGGCCGCAATGCAATCTACCGCGCCGGTGCTGCCGTAAGCGGAGAGCGCTCCTCCTCCAACAAAAATGCTCCCCTTCGTACTGACACCGAAAGCCGATCCGTTCCCGTCTTTATTCACTGCGCCGGAAATAACGCTGCCGCCTTGGATATCGACGTTACGGTCGGCATAGATCCCGATCGAGAGCATATCTCCGCTGCCTTCCGCATAAGCTTCGACTTCGCCGCCCGTTACTACGACGTCCGCTTGTTCGCCCTGTGCATAGACCGCTTTCACATTGCTTGCGCTCCCTTCTGAAACTTTTACGTGCAGCTTGCCTCCCGAAATCCCGATCCTGCCTGCACCCGCAGAACTGTCTCCCTGCGCCCAGACGCCGATTTTCGGCACCAAAACTTCCGTTTCTCCTCCATAGAAAAAGACGTTGCCGCCTTTTGCGTCTTTGTTCACCGCCGTGATGCCGGAAGTCGAAGACCTTTTATAACTTGAAACATAAAGTTTTGCGTCCCCGCCGACCTTTATATCTCCTCTTTTCGCATAAACGCCGTTCGATCTGAATTCTTCCGCTCGGACATTCCCTCCTGAAATCTCCACATCGCCGTTGACGGAATAAATACCGTGGGTCTGCCCGTATGTCTGAATCTTTCCGCCGAGTATTTTTACGTTGTTTATGACCGTCAGACACCCTTCCCCGAAAGCGCTGCCTGCGTTCAGAGAGATCGTTCCGCTTTCCAAAACAAAATTGCCGCTCTTTGCGTATTCCTCTTCATTGCCTGAAAGATCGTCGTCGGAACGGACGTAAAAAGGTATAACGTTAATATTGTTATCAGACGCATTCTCGCGGTCTATCGTAAGCGTGCCGTCGCCGGAAACGACTACGTTCGAATCGTAGAACAGCAAGGGGTTGTTGTGCGATGAGCTGTGAAGATACACGCGATTGTCGCCTTTCAGAATGAGTTTCACGTCTCCCGTTGCCGCGACTGCCGCATACGCCGAATGCTGCGGCTTATAATTTACTTCCGTTCCCGAGTGTATCTCCGCATTTTCAAGAACGATCTCCGCGGTGCCGTCCGTTTGAGCGGGAATATATGTAACGCTCCCTTCTCCGGCCTTATAGACCGTGGTTTCCTCCGGAGCGGCATTTATAAAATCCACGCCGCTTTGAGTGATATCCGAAGCTCCCTCCGCTGCGGCATATGCGGTTTTCTGCCCTTTACTGAAAAAAGCGCAAAAAACGCACAGCAACAAAATCGAAGCAGCCGCCAAAATTGTAAAAGTTAGTTTTTTCGAATTCATAAAATTGATTTTCCTTAAAAAATTTTCTGATGAATCCGTATAATCAAGACGCAGCGATTCCTTTTTCCGCCCCGGCAAAAACTCCGACGAAGCGTTAAAATCAGCGGCCCTTTTATCCGAAAACAAATGCTCTGTTTTTTGCCGAAAGACGAACTTACCGTTCCTTTTGCATTAAAACAGTGCGCGATGTTTTCTTAGTTTATAATAAAGAAAGCGGAAAGTCAAGTATAAAAAACTATATTTGCTTTTAAAACGACCTTCTCCGCCGTTTCCGCCCGTAAAACTTCGCAGCACTTTCAGCTTTACTGAATAAACGGCTCAAAAAAAGAACGGCCTCACGCATCGCTCTTCCCCCCCCCCGTCAAGCACAAGCCCTGCAAAGTCAGTTTAATTTTTTATTATTCAAAAGGGTTTGAACAGACGGACGAAGCATATCGGTTGATCAATACCTATGAAAAAAACATTATCTAATAAAGATCAAGGCAAAAACTTAACGCATAAATTGCTTTTAGAGAACAGATTAAAAATTATAGAAATTCCATAATCAATGAAATAAAAAGAGAGCAACGAAAAAACCGTTGCTCTCTTTCTTTACTTGTATGCAACAAAGCCCGCAACACCGCCCGCGAAAATGTATTCCGTCTTTGCAGTGTTCAAACTCTGTCGATACTGGCGGAGCGTGTGTAACGTAAATCGATTTTAAAATTTTTCAAAAGGGCGCTTGTGCGCTATTGCGATAATTAAGATTTTGTGTTATTATATTATAAAGAGGGCATTGCCTGCTTGCGAATTCGTAATTTGAGTCCTTCTTTGGTAACAAAAGCATCAAACCGATATTAAAAACACGAGAGTGGCAAATGATGACTCATAATAATAGAATAAAAGAACCCATTTTTACGAGTATACTTTGCTTTATTACTGTAGCTTTAATGTTATGGCAATTTATAATTGAAGGGATAATTACGAAAGACAATTGTTTTGCTGTTATTTGTTTTTTTATATGCTTCATAGTACTGGTTTATGCCGAAATAGAAATAGAGAATAGTATGATTAAAAATCATATAATAATTAGAGGGTTAAACTACACAATATTTTTACTGCTTGAAAAAAACAAAGATTCGCTATATGAATTTCAAGAATTTTGTATCGCTAAGAGAAAAAAAGCAATAGTACAAAAATTAGCTTTAATAAGGTTGTTTTGTGGTGAACAATATGATGAAGATGATAGTTTAAAAAAATACGATAATAACGAGAAACAATACTTTTTCTCATTATTAAAAAATAAAAAACTTGAAGACAAGGGTAGCTATAAATCAGATATAAAGTTTGCTTTTGCAACAAAAGGGTTGCCTGCACATTTTTATCAATTCAACAGCTATTATAACGGACAATTGTTAAAAACTCAAGAAAGCATTAACGGAATTTTATTAAGTGCCATTTCCCTAATTCTAGGAATTGTATCATTAGTTACTATTGACGCTTTTGTGAAATTAAATCTTGTATTTTGGCTTGTGTTAATCAGTAACTTGCTAATCGAAATAATTGGAATTGTGCTGTTTTGGAGAACAAGACTGTTACATGTTGCGAAAAGCCTAAATGATACTTTAGATGAATTAAGTAATGATTGGGATGAATTCTCAACTTCAAAGCAACAGCTTACTAACACTGAACTTGACACTTGAAAATTTTGAATTGCGCAACGGAAATCAAGAACTATACAAATCCCCGCGCGAAAATAAAAGCACCCAACTTAACCTTTTTACGGGTTCAGTTGGGTACCGCTTGGCGGAGAAAGCGAGATTCGAACTCGCGCTACAGCTTATCGCCGTACTAACCCCTTAGCAGGGGGTCCCCTTATAGCCTCTTGGGTATTTCTCCGCGGTATGCGAGGCTATGCCGCAAAAGACAGCGTAAGTATTCTAACACAAGGCAAACCCTTTGTCAAGTTTTTGTCCGCAGAATTTATTGATACAAAAAGCAATAAATAAAAAATACGTCGATTCTCAGGCATAAAGCAAAGGCGGGAAAAGCTTTTTGCGCATTATCCCGCCTTATTGCAGAAAATAATAAACTTATTCAAGCGATGACATCAAACTTTAATCATTGCAAATGCCGCCGTATAATCGGTGGATCCGCGCACGACCACTCCGTCAAGCACGGAAGTCTTTCCGCCGCCGTTTGAATTTTTATTACGCATAAACAGCGAAGAAACAAAACCGTCGTTGCCGTTTAAGCAATTAAGGTCGGTAAACATCGGTGAAAGGGTTACACCGTCCAGGCTGTAATAAGAGGAGTAAACAGCTCCCTCACGCACGATGACCACATAGACGGAGCCCGCATTCAACGCCTTTGCGAAAGCCAGCTTGTCGGACATGGTTTTGGTACTGTTATTCTCGTTGGTATTGGTATCGGTTTTAACATATTCCTTGAATACGAAATTGTGCGCCGTAGTGTTGCGGAACATATCTATACTGTGCGTCACTCCGTTTACGGTAAAACCTATGGAATACTGGAAGTACTCGGTATTGTCGGGCACGATTTCCGTTTGCGTTTCCTCATCGAACTCGTAAAGAAGCTTATCGAAAGCAATTCTTACCGCAATCACCTCCCGCTCGACGGAAAGAGCGGATACGTACCCGTTTGAAGACACGCCCAAACCTGTCGTACCCACGGGCTGAACTTTTACCGCCGCGCCGCGCACGGTTATATCGGCTTTGGTACCCGCGGTGAAAGAATAAGTATAACTGTTTCCTTCCGCCCCGTCAGCCGCAACGGGAACGCCGTTAAACAACACGTCGAAAACCTCTTCCTCGGTCGAAACGGTGAACGTGCCGCTTTCGCCGAAAGCATAGTTTTCCTTAAGTCCCGTCACCGTAAACTTCTCTTCGTCCGCGTTTGTTACTTCAGGGACGGCTTTATCAAGCAATGCGGCGTAATCCGTACTTCCGCGTACTATGGTCCCGCCCGTCACGCTTACATCCGAGCCTATACACCAGAACACCAGGTTGACTTTCTTTATCGTTCCAGCTTTATCTAACGTGAAATCTGTCACGAAATCCTGAAGATTTCCCTTCCCGTCCGTGTATTTTACGCTGAAGTTTTCGCCTTCGCGCACTATCACAAACGTAAATTCTCCCTCACCAAGAAGCTGTACGACTTCCGTAAGATTTTCTATATTCTGTCCGCTGTTATTTCCCAGCACCAACGATTTTATTATCTTAGCGCCGCTTTCCTTGTTGAACAATATCTGTATATTGAAGTATGCGCTGCCGGTATTTACCTCTATGCCGAAGTTGAGCCTTGTCAGGCCGCTTGTTGTAAAGTCGCTGTCCTCTTCCCCGCTTAACTCTCCTTCGTGCACGAGATTTCCGTAATAACCCATTTTGACCGTCATGACTTCTTTGTCGCACTCATAGCCGTCATACTCGTAAACCTGTTTTACGACAGCCGTATCGTTGTTCATTTCGCTTACGCCGCCCGTAGCAGTGCCTATACTTTGCGCAAGCTTATACGCCCTTAAGCTGACGGGCACTGTTTCAACCTCGCTTACGCACTCGAACTCGAGAACATAAGCCCCGTCCTGCAAAGTAAAATCTTCCGACGCGTATTCGGTCGCGCCCACTGCCGCCCCCACAAACACGTAACCCGCCTCAGGCGTAACAGTAAGTTTTACGGTTTCCCCGTTTTTGTAATCGGCTTTATCCGTTACCGCAGTCACGCCGTCGGCAGACGAAACGGAATAAGTAACGGGCATTTGGCTTAAGTCGCGCGGAGTAACCGTCACTTTACACTCGGCCTTGTAAATTACGTCTTCGTACTCTACGGCAAGAGTGATTTTGGCGTTGCCTGCGGAAACGGCGGTAACTTCGCCCGTCAGTCTGCCCACAGTAACGACGTCTTCGTTATCGGAAGTAAAGGCGATATTGTCGGTTTGGGCAGAAAGGACGTAAGAAATTTTTTCCGTCTTTCCCTCCTCAAGCGTCAATTCGTTTTTATTCAGAGTCACGGTAAAAGCTTCGGGCGCGGTATCTGTGCCATCGTCGTCAGGCGGCGTTTTATCTAAGGCGCACCCTATCAGCACGAAACACGTCAGCAGCATTGCAAAAACGTACATTATGCCGATTTTCAGCAATTTTTTCATCATAAATTCCTCCTTTCCCCTTTATTAATCAAATTAAAGACAAAATTTTGTCCAATTCACCCACTCCCGAATACACTTTGCCCGTAACGGACGCGACATATTCGGTTTTTTTATCGAAGGTATTGAAAACTATTTTGCTTACAGAGTCGCTTTCCGACCCGATGAAAGCGGAATATACCTGTCGTAATTCGCTTCCTCTTCCGACATAAAAAGTAAATCCGTTATCTTTTTTAGCCATAACTATGCGCAGTTTACCCTCCGTAAGCGCCGTAAGGTCGAAGGCGGAAAACAGTTCGTCAACGGAAGTATATTCGCCGTTTACTTTCAGCCGCCAAAGATTTGATGGTGCCCAATTGATAATCTGCACGCTGAAACTTATACCCCCCACCGTGACAACGAATCCGAAATTGAAATTTTCAAGCACTTCCGCCGCATTACGGTTTATAGTACCGTCGGAATTAACCAAGCCGTCGTTATAATACCCGAAATCCATAACGGCAACCACGTCTTTTTCGGAGTCTTCCGCGTTATAGACAGTAGAAGACGCATTGGGTGACGCGGAATAAGCCGGCGTAATAATCGTGTTTTTGACATAATCGTTTAAATCCGCGGCAAAAACGTCGTAACCCGAAAAATCCACGGGCATTTCGTACACAAGCGCGCCGCTTTCAAATACGGTAACGACTCCTTCGGTTTCGGGCGTCGTGCACGCGAAAGTGCAGCCGCTTTCAAATTCAAACGGATAAACCGCACCGCCGCAGGTAAAATACACTTTAAATCCGCGCGCCCTGTCCTCGATTACCTCTACGGAGGAATCATGGAACTTTAACTCTGCTTCTACCGCCGAAGCGGCAATCCCCGACGAAGCGACGATTTCGCACCTTTCCCCTAAAGTCCAGTCAAAATAACAATTACCGTTTTCGTCGGTCTTAAGACAGGACAGCACGTCGATGCCGTCGGCGGTAAGCAAATTAAGAGTTTTCCCTGCCTGTAATTCCACAAAAAGCCTTGTTTGTTCGCCGGGTATGATTCTGTCCGAAGAAGGAGTGACTGTTATTCCCTCTCCCTCTACGGATATTTCCGACAATATAAAGCCGCTTTCACCGAAACCGTACCAAGTTGTAGGATTCAGATAAGCATAACCGCTCTTTTCGGGACCGAAAGCATATCTCATTCTGCTTCCGTCGTCAAGCTCCGACGAGTACATTCTTACCAGCGACGGAGAAGCGTTTATTTTCGTTGTATCTCCCGTTATCCCGAGCAAATCGTTTGTAAGATAAACCTCCATGGTATATCCTCCGCACTCTTCGCCCGAGTTTATTTTCCCGTCAATAACAGTCGATTTAAAAAGAGGAACGTTTTCATACCTTGACGGCATATACGTCGAATAAACGTTTCTGAAACGTTTTCTTATCTCGTAATTTCCGTCGGCGTTCATAAACAGTTCGAAGGAATTGCCTTCGGATACGGTTTCGTCCGCGCGGCACACGCACAACTCTATTCCGCTGTTGTGCGTTTTTTTCCTTGACGGATTGACGTAAAGCAAAGGGTCGTCGCACTTCAAAGCGAAATAAACCCCCTTTTCTCCGAAAGCCGACGTCATCTGAAGCGTGATAACCGTACCCCTGTCGTTGTAAGTAAACGTCATCCACTCGTTGTTAATCCACGCGTCTTCGGAAAGAACTCCGTCCACGTCAATCCCGTCGTTCGGGGCAGCCGAGGGCAGAAGCGTGTTTTCATAGGTATAAGGACTGAAATTCCGCGCTGAACACGCAAAAAGCAAAAATGAGCACAGTACCGTCAAAACAACCGATAAAAGTTTTTTGTTCATGTGGATTTACCTCCTTCCCAGCACGACTATTTCGGACATACGGACAAATTCCGTTTTTTCGGGAACGTCAACCGTTATCACGATTTTATTGACGCTTATTTCGTCGAATTCGGCAATCGCCGCACCGCCCGGACGGGAATAAACCGCAGTCCCGTCGGTTTCGTCTATATTGGCGTTTGCCTTAAGATCGTAACTTAGTCCGTTTATTGCGGCAGTATATTTGCCTTTTTCGTCACGGCAGAAAAATTCTATCTTTTCCACTTCGTCGAAATTGTTTTCTATTATGTGAGAGTTGTAAATCATGACGGCGCGCACCGTGCGATATTCTTTAAATTCAATAGTTATGCGCGTTTTCTTTTCGAAAACAACATGCGGTACGTACAAATCCGTAAATACAGAGTTTACGAACTGATTGACTAAAAACAATCCGTCGTTAAGCGCGGCCGCGTCCCCTTCCGAAAGATTGGTCATGCTTACTTGCGCGTCGGGCGCAATGTTGACGTATTCGGAATTAAAGGAAAACCTGGGCTGTATACCTTTGGTAGGACCGTTTGCGTACATTACGTCCAACGGGTTGCCGTTAATATCTGTAACCGTAATCCACTCCAGCTTGTCTACGGCGACATACCTGTCCCCCTCGCACAGCGCAGTCGGATAAGCGTGATAAACTATGTAATATTCGCCGTCGCGCTCCACTATGGAATGATGCCCCGTAGCAGACACGTTGTCCATCATTCCTCCGTCCGCGGAAAGAACTATTCCTCCTTCATCCGTCGTAAGTTTTCTGAAAGGCTTTAGCGGGCCCGCGCCCACCGCCTGATATACCGCATATTCGGGCTGTTTGTAGCCGAAAACCGAAAACGTGAGATAATAAACTCCTTTACGGTAAGTCATATAAGGCCCCTCGTTGACTCTCGTGCGAGATTCAAACGGATTTTTCTCACCTTCAGGCGTATACAACTTGGACTCCGCCAGAATCGAAAGCGTGTCGTAATCGGGCGTGTACCAGTTTTTCATTTCCATACCCGCAATGAAATCGGTATCAATCGAATCCACTTTAAAGTAAAGATATTTCTTACCCGTCACGGGGTCGGAAAACGGATGAGCGTCTATCGTCATTACAAAACCGTTGTTGACTTCGTTGCGCTTCATGCCCATAGATTCCGCTTTAAGCGCGAATCTTTCAAGGTCGAAAAGGCTGTAATTATCCTGCGGGTAATTAATTTGTCTTCCGTCGGTTTCGTCATGTACAAGCGTAAAAGGTCCGTAAGGGTTGTCGGACACGGCGCAATAAAGGACGTGACACTTCTGCTTGTTTTTCTCCGACGCCGAAAAAAACAGATAATACCTGCCTTCGTTGCGGTCGAAAATAACTTCGGGCGCCCAGTAACAGTTATAAACAGCCTCCGCCGCCTCGCTGTTTCCGTCAAGCTCGAAAACCGTTCCCATGGGTTCCCAATCCTCTAAAGTTTTACTGCGATAGCACTGTATGCTTGTCGTGGAAGTAGTGCCGTAAAGGTAGTAATATCCGTACTCGCTTGACGCGGGGTCATCGATATAAACCGCCGCGACGTCCGCAATGGATGTTTTGTTGTCGTTGCGATAAAAAAGATTGTTGTTGTAATCCGCTTTTTCCTTTCCGACAGAGTAAGACATCGAATCGTAATACGGCAAATCGTTGCCGCAGCCTAAAGCCGCAAAAGCCATGAAAACCGCCGTCAGAACAACAAGAATTTTACGCGCTAATCCCGATTTTTTCATCACTCTCTCCTGTTATGAAAATTGATAATTCATGGCCTGTTCAATACCGCTCAACCACCCGAGCGAATATAAAATAAGCCTTTTTTGAAGCATTTAAAATTATGCGAATCAGCGCATTAAATCTCTTTTAAGCGCAACAAGACTGCTTGCGTCCTTAAAGAAAGCATCTTGTAAGTCGCCTTGCACAAACTCCAGAAAATAATTTTCCGCGCTTAAACAGGCGGCGTAATTCTTCCACTCGTCGATTGCGTCGATAAGCGGCAGCCTTTCGTGCCCGCGCCAGTTGTAAACATGAACGTTTTTGATAAGTCCGCCCAATATTTTAATCGAGCTTAGATTCTCGCTTTGTTCGTCAGCGGTTTTTCCGTGCAGCCAGTACATCGGCTGCCAGTAGGTAAACACATTGTTTTCGCCCGCGTCTTCGATAAGCTTTAAGGTATTTTCCGCGCTGTTGCAATAAGTACCGTAATGATATTCGAAACACACGTTTTGCCCGCGTTTACGCGCAATTTGCGCAATGTTTTTAACGTTTTCAACCAATTTAAAGTACTCGTCGCGCGAAAACAGTTCCGCGTCCTTTGTCCCCGCCCATACCCTGATATCGCGCGCGCCCAGAATTTCCGCCGTTTTTGAAACCGAATCGAAATCGCCGCCGTCAAGACGGTAATAAGACCCGTAAGAAGGCGTTTCGAGATTAAGGTCGCGACACAGTTTTGCCACTTTACGCGCGGTTTCGGGCTTATCGGGCGGAACGTGCACGTCGCCGCCCCACTCGATGCAGTCAAGCCCCGCCTTTACCGCAAGCTCTGCCGCTTTCTCCGCCGCTAAAGCGCGGAAAGTCACCGAACACAATCCCGTTTTCATTGTTTTTCCTCCCGCAAGAATCTGTTCCACACTTTTTCGAAAGTTTCGTCGGGTTCGGGTAAGCTCCTGACGGAACGGTAAAAAGTTTTGCCCGACGAATATATCAGCTTTTTATCCCGGAAAGAAAGGTCCTCGGGCTTGACTTTTCCGTCTGAGGTAACAAGCGCCCCGCCGCGGCTTCCCGCATCGGTTGCGCATATAAGCATACTTAAGCAAACGGCGCGTGCGGAGATAAGCGCGTAATAATTTTTGAAAAGCTCTGCGGTTTCGTTTTGTCCGCATTTATTGTTTAAGGAAAAATTAAGTAGTTTTTCCTCCACAGTCTTAAGCCCCTCGCGCATTTTCCCTTCGTCGCGCAAAAACGAAAAACGCGCGCTCATGAGTTTGCGCAAAAAACTTTTTTCCTGTTTTAAAGTGGATACTCCGACCGATTTTTTCACAAAATCCCTTATTTGCCGCGCGTCGGCTTCGGCTTTCTGCAGCATTCTCTCCGTGTCGACAGGTTGGCTTTCAAGCGAAAGAATATGCCGTGCCGCACGCATGGAACCCACCATACAGGCGTTTAGCGCGCTTCCCCCCGGACGGGTAATGCCCAAAGTCCCTGCCGCCTCGCCTGCAACGTAAAGCGCGTTTACACAGGTGAGGTAATTTACGTCCACGTCCGCGCCGCCGTTGTGATGCTGTGCCGAAACGGCTATTTCCAAAGGCTCTTTTTCTAAATCTATGCCGTGCTCTTTAAATAGCTTTGCAGCGGACGGATTCAATTCCGTAAGCCGCTCGTAAGGTGTGTTACCGTAAACTCCGCAACGCTCGAGATAATCCCGCGCCTCTTTTCCCGTTTTACTTAAAGAAAAACCGTCGGGATTTACGGTGTAATCCAGATACACACGCGCGCCCTTTTGCTTTTCCGAATAAACGGCAATGTCTATAACCGAACTTTCCTCGGCTTTAGCCGCGTCGAAAGGCCATTGATAACCTTTTAAGAATATAAGGTCAAATACGTTTTTATCCGTGTAATCGGACAGAAATTCGCGCTGTTTTCCGTCCTTAACGGAAATATAACGCGGTATGACCTGCTGGTAACTGCCCGAAACGTTCCAGCGGAATTTTACCGAAGAAAGCCCGTACTGCCATTCGGCAAGGTTGCACATATTCACGCCCGCGTCAATAAGAAGCCCCAAAGCCCCCGACTGGCCGAACGGATAGACGGTATCTTCGTATAACTCCCCGGGTCCGCCCGTGGCTATAATGAGGTGATTGCAGCCGAAGAAGCATAACCCCAGGTCGTCGGCAAAAGCCTTTTCTACTGCGATTACGCCCCTTGCGCGACCTTCCGACACAACTATTTTAACGACTGTAAAACCGTCGAACAGCTTTGCCCCGTTATTTAACGCGGATTTTTCCAGCGCGACCGTCATATCACGGGAGGTATAAGGTCCCGCGCTTGTCGCACGAACGCTGTCGTCGTGGTCCGTTTTATACCCGACGTACTCGCCGTATTCGTTTCGGGGAAATTTTACGCCTGAACTTACGAGTTTATAAAAACACTCGATTGAGCCTGCCGCTTCGCAAAACGCGACGTCGCCGTCCGCGCATCCGCCCGAAAAAAGTTTTTCCGCCATGGCGTAAACGCTGTCCGCAGAATTTCCCGAAACGGACAGCTTATAATAAGTTTGTTTATCGCTGCCAGCGTTTCTGGACGTGCCGATATTTTTCCCCTCGGTAACCACGGCGGTTTCCTTGCCCGCCCCCGCTAAAATATCGGCGGCATTATATGCGGCGCATCCGCTGCCCACGATAACATTGTCGAAAAAATACTTTTTCATTTGCCCGAGTTTCCCGTGCGGACAAGTTTTAAACGTCCCCGTTGCTTATTAAAAGAATAATTTTTTGCTTTTTACCGATTGTAAAAAAATATTTTTTGCTTTACAGATTGTCTTGCTTAAAGCCTGCGCAAATGGAATCCGCCGTCGGCATTAAGCACGGTACCCGTACCGAAATCGAGTTTTCCGCTTGCCGCCGCAAGCACGCAGTCCGCAACGTCAGCCCCTGTCCCCCATCGCTTTACGGGAGTGATTCCTTCGGCAATCAGTTTATCGTACTTGTCCTTTACTTTTGCGGTCATGTCCGTGCTTATAATTCCGGGACGCACTTCGAATACGGGAATCCCCTCCTCGGCAAGTCTTACGGCAAACAGCTTTGTGACCATGGATATACCCGCTTTGGATACACAGTATTCAGCGCGCTCCACGCTGGCGGCATACGCCGAAACGGAAGAAATATTGATTATTCTCGGCGTATAATTTTCCTTGCGTTTAGCCTTTATCATGGCGGAAGCGAAAAGACTGCACATAAAAAACGTGCCTTTAAGATTGACGCCGATAAGCGCGTCGAAACTTTCTTCGCTTGTCTCTAAAATGTCTTTGCGTACTTTGGGCGCGATTCCCGCGTTGTTAACAAGAAGGTCGACTCTTCCGTATTTTTGCGTGACAAAGTCCAGTAGCGCACGCCTGTCCTTTTCAATGGAAATGTCGCAGCGGAAGTAATCCTCCGCGTTATCCTCGCTTAATGCGGCACGCACCACGTTATAGCCCTCTTGTTTCAGCCTTTCCGCGACGGCAAGCCCTATGCCTCGACGCGCGCCTGTAACTACCGCTGTTTTTCGCATACCGCCTCCTTGTAAAGATTACGGTAATAAGGATTGAAGAGCGCGCAGCCCGACGTACAGTGCGCGCGCATCAGTTCCGTGCACTTGGAACAGGTCGCGCAAATCTTCTTTTCGTCGAACGCGCCGCGCAGGTAATCGGCATAAAATTCGGGGTAAGCAAGCGTCATTCTTCCGAAACCCACAAAATCGCAAATCCCGTCCTTAAGCATTTTTTCCGCCTCGTCAAAGCATTGCTTACCGTAATAAGTCATACCCGACATGACCACTTTAAGCTGAGGCACGTTTTTCTTGATAAGCCCCGAAATTTCTTTAAAGTACCCAAGCGCCGTATTTGTTTTTACGGGCGGCGGATTTACGGGCCCGCATTTATAGGGGCGGTTAAGCCACGGATTGAAATATGGGTTTCCGATGGTAAAATCCATGATTTTCACGCCCGCGTCGTTAAGTTTGGCGCAAAGGGCAAGCGGCTCTCTCCAATCGGGATTTCCCTTCTCGTCCGCGCCGAATCCCCACGGTAACGGTAAACCGTCGTATAACCCCGTCCGCGAGCACAATATCATGCCGCCTTTTTCGCTTGCCGCCGCTTTTACAAGGTCGGTAATAAGTCTTGTGCGGTTTTCGAAACTGCCGCCGTACTTGCCTTTACGCGCGAAAGCCGAAAAAAGCTCGCTGGTCAGATAGCCGTGACAGCATTTTACGTCCACGCCGTCAAACCCCGCCTTTAAAGCAAGCTTAGTTGAAAAAGCATACTTTTCGGCAAGCGAATCGAGATATTCGTCGCTTACGATTGCGTCGTCCGAAAGCGGCCGTGTCTTTTCGTAAACGGGATTGCGGTAGGCAATCATGGGAGAAACGCTTTGTCTTCCCGAATGAGTAAGCTGTAATATTAAAAGGGGCGCAAACCCGAAGCGTTTCAGCGCGCTTTCCTTAATCTCGGCAGTAAGACGCTTGAAAACCGACAGATTTTCAGCCGTAAGCATCATCTGCCGCGGATTGGCGCGGCCTTCGGGACAAACAGCGTTTGCCTCCATCCACACGATTCCCGCGCCGCCCGACGCGAAGCGCATATATTTTCCCGTAGTAAGCTCGCTCGGGGTTCCCTCAAGCGTACAGTCGCACCCCTCCATGGGCTGAAAAACCATTCTGTTGCTTATTTCCCGTCCGTCTGCCGTAATTTTATTTTCGATTAACACCTGTGTTCCTCCGATATGTGATGTTTAAGCCATTTTAGAAAGCATTTCTTTCGTGATTTCGTACTTTGTTTCGCCGCCCGAGGCAAAATTTTCGCATTCGCGCACCATATATTCAGCCATACGGTGCACTTCCTGACCGCTTGAGCCTGCCGAATGAGGCGTAAGCACCGTGTTGGGAAGCGAAAACAAGCCGTTTGAAAAGTCGGGAGGCTCGGGATAAGTCACGTCAAGAACCGCAGTGACGGTGGGGTCCGCAATAAGCTTTTCCCTTAAAGCGCATTCGTCCACCTGCGCGCCTCTTCCCGTGTTGATAAACGTCGAATACGGCTTCATAAGCCCGAACTGCTTTTTGCCCATGATTTTAACAGTGTCGGGAGTGTCCGCAAGATGATTGCTTATCACGTCGCAGCGGGCAAACATTTCGTCAAGCGCAAGCGGAATCGTGCCCGCGGCCGCTATTTCTTCGTCCGTAGCGTAAGTGGAATACATATATACCTTTACGTCGTGCGATTTAAGCCGCTCCGCCACGCCGCGACTTATCGTGCCCAATCCCACAAGTCCCACTTCCGCGCCGTAATTTCCCTTGAAGCTTTCCCTTTCCTTAACCGCTTTTCTGTAATCGGTTTTGGCTAAGCCTGAAAGGAAATAAAATCCCTTGTTTGCAAGCAGTATCTGGGAAACGGCCGTTTCGATTACGGGCAGGGCGTTGGCGTCGCGCGCGCTGAAAATTCTTACTCCCGCGTTAAGAAAAGGAGCGGCAAAGCTTTTGACCGCGCCCGCGGCGTAAAACACCGCCTTAAGCGAGGGCAGATATTTCCGTATCTCCTCTTCGGAATAAACGGGCATACCCCATGTGGAAAAAGCGTATCGGCAATCCTGAAGCTTGTTTGCGCACGCGGCAAGGTCTTTGACGGCTGATTTTTCCGCCAGCCCGAATTTTTCGTCTATGTAACGAATGTAATATTCACCGTAAACCCGTCTGACCGTATCGAAGTTATCGTTGAGAAATACGGCTTTTTTCATCTCTACCTCCCTTTGTCAAAAGCGCACGCGGCAAGGTCTTTGACGGCGGATTTTTCCGCCAGCCCGAATTTTTCGTCTATATAACGAATGTAATATTCACCGTAAACCCGCCTGACCGTATCGAAGTTATCGTTGAGAAATACGGCTTTTTTCAGCTTTACCTCCCTTTGTCAAAAGCGCACGCTTAAGTTTTAACGTTGCCGATTACGCGGCCAATGCCGAAACGAACGCCCTTTTCTCTTGCAAAAACTGTTTGGCAATTATATAATAAATGAAAATTTAGTTATATACAATATCTTTTTTAGGCAATATTATTACTTTTTTTGCAAATAAAAGAACGTTTGCTTGCAAAAAAAATCTGCCGATGTTATCATGTAGCCGTAAAGCCGTTAAAAACGGCGGTAAAAACGAAAAGTCATACGTTAACAGACGAAAAAGCGGGAAAAGATGAAAATAAACGACCACTTAAACTGCACATATCAGAACGACGTCAGCAAGAAAAATCTTTTGCTGGACCTTCACTGCCATTTAAGGTACGAGTTGATTTTTGTGCTTAACGGTAGCGTAATCATAAACGTCGAGGGGGAAAAGCGCAAAATCGGAAAAAACTCCGTAATCGCCATCGAACCGCTTAAATACCACACCGTTACCGCGTCGGAAGGAGAAAATTACGAGCGCATTTTCGTGGAATTCGACCAAACGGTGATACCCGGCGAAATATTCACTCAGTTTACTGAAAAAATCCGCGCATTCCCTACCGCGACCAATACGGAAATCACTTCGGCTTTTTATTGCCTTAAAGACGTTTTATCAAGGTACGACGTAAAATTTGCGCCGCTTGCGTTAAGCTGTCTTATAAGAATATTTTACGCGTTTACTTTCCGTAACGAAGAATCGGTACAAGCGCCGCGCGTCACTCCGCTGGTAAGTAAAATCGTGGATTACATTGCGTCGCACCTTACCGAAAAAATTACGCTTAAGGACATATCCGCAGCCCTTTATCAATCGGTTTCCACGCTTTGCCATGTTTTTAAGTCCGAAATGAAAACGGGTATAAAGCAGTACATTTTACAAAAAAAGCTTTCCTATGCGGCGGAACTGATAAGAGGGGGCGCGACCGCCTCGGCAGCGGCGCACGCGATAGGATACGACAATTACGTCAATTTTTACAACGCTTATAAAAAAATAATGGGTATTTTGCCCTCGCAGGCTTTAACCCCGGATAAAGACAAAGGAGATTGACAACGATGAACTATACCGTTAACGCAAATCCCGCAGTAAAAAAAATTCTGGATACGGTAAAAAGCCACAGCCTGGGTAACGGCGAATATACCCGCTATACCCTGAGAGGCGAAAAAAAGTCAAACGAATACGGATGCGCGGACGCTGCAAACATTTTGTACACCGTGGGCGCATTCGAACGCGACGAAGTAAGACGCAAAGCCGCGATAAACGCTTTGCGCGCTTTTCAGGACCCCGAAACGGGATTGTTTGACGAAGGAACTCATCACCCGATACACTGCACGGCGCACTGCACCGCCGCGCTGGAGCTTTTCGACGCCGCCCCGCTCCACCCCTTCAACGCGCTAAAAAAATACTCCGACGTAAAAGGGCTTTATTCTCTTCTTAACTCTCTCGAGTGGGTAAACGACCCGTGGCCCGCGGCGCATGCCGGCGCGGGAATATATGCCGCACTCGTGCTTACGGGCGGCGCGGACGAAAAATGGTCGGACGCATACTTTAACTACCTTGAAAGCAACGCCGACCCTGAAACGGGCATAGGAAGACGCGGCGCGGTTAAAGCGGGCATAAAACCCGTCAACCACCACCTTAACGGCTGGTTTCATTACCTGTTTAACTTTTCGTTTTCAAGACGTCCTTTCCCTTACGCCGAAAAACTGATAGACGAGTGCATCAGAATGTACGACGAAAACATTATGCCGTCCTCCTTCGGTCAAAGCGTGGGATTTCAGGAAATAGACTGGGTTTACGCACTTAACCGCGCCGCCGAAAAGACGGGTTACAGATATAACGAAGCCAAGGAGCGACTCAGGAAATTTGCCCGCGGCTATTTCGATTTTATCTTTACAGTCCCCGTGACGGACAAAAACTGGGACGACCTTCATATGCTGTTCGGGCTGTCCTGCGCCGTTGCGGAACTTCAGCTGGCATTACCCGGCGAAATCAGAACGGAATACCCGCTTAAAAACGTGCTTGACCGCAGACCTTTTATCTGATAAAAAACTGTTTTACTTCTGTTCCCTGAAAAAAACTAAACTTGCGTTTGTTCCGTCAGGTTGAATTTAACCTACGACGGAAAAAAGCCGCAGAAAAAATTAATTCGGCATAGTCGATTTTAACCGTTAGTCCGCCGCTGTATTAATAAGCGCACTTATTAAAAGTTACATTTTTATCAATACACAGAAAAAACATTTCAGCCTTTACCTGCACGTTTTTAATTTATCCAAAAAATTATCTTTCCGTATCGCTGCATATAAACCTCTAGTTATCGCCAAATAATTTTATCTGCTTAGATGTTTTAATCCTGCTCCTGATAGAATCGTGGTTCATCCCGTACGAAACGAAAAAAAATCCCGCAACGACTATTAAGCCGAAGCGGGATTTACCTTTAAAAACTCTATTTGTAAATTTTAATTTCGGGCGATTTCATGATGCCCACGGGTTTAAGATTATATTCGTAAGACCACTCCGCGCCGGTAGTATACCACATGTTTGCGCCTTTCCATACCCTGTCCGTACAGTCGTGCAACGCTCCGCAGGTGTTTATTCGGGTTGCGTACAACGTAAGCGCAAGCTCGTGTTTGCCTTTTGCAACGTTTTCGACATCCAGATTAAAGGGAGCGAAAGCTATTTTTCCCACGTCCTTGCCGTCAAGCTTAACTCCTATCACCGCGCCGCAGTAATAATCCTGAGTAATGCGGATATCTCCGCCGTCGCACTCAAACGGCAGTTTATAAGTAATTTCCGCGCCGTAGAAAGGCAGTCCCTGATCGGTAACCGAACCGAACGCTATTTTATCGGGCATGGCGGTAACCACGGCTTTTCTGCCCGCGACGCGCACGCCGAAATCACCGAGAAGGAACATATTTTCAAGGCTTACGCGTTTACTGATGGGCGCGCGCACGATAAGCTCGTTGACGCCTTTTTTAACGGGCGGCAGTTTTACGGTGCGTATGTCCTTATCCACAAACCAGCCGTCGGGATTAACGGGAACGGATTTACCGTTAAAGGTAATTTCCGTCGCCTCTTCGAACGCAAGACTGCATTCCGCTTCCGTCTCGCTTTCGAAAGTAAACCTTAAGTACGGGAATTTATCGGGTTTGGTTTCGGGTATCTTCCACGGCTGAACGTCGTGCCCGTCCGCATAGGGATAATTAAGCTCCTTGCGGATTTTTTCGTCTATCCTGAGTATTTCCTCGGTATCGAACCATGTTTTTTTGTCCCAGGAATACTCGCACATATCCAGTACAAGCACGTTGGGTTCATTGAGTTCGTACTCCGCTTTATCGGGGAAAACTACCGTTTTATCGGGAGTTTTTTCTTTCCTTTCGGGCAAAGCGAAAGCGCCTTCCTTATCCGCGGGCGACAGTTTCAGAAGCAGACTGTCGGACGCCTGAAGCGTGTATTCGATTACCGTTTTGCCGTTTTCAATCACATAAGACAGGGGCAGAACTTTGCCCGTAACGGTATCGTAAATTACGGGCTTGAATTTTCCCGAAAGAACGATTCTGATTTTCTGCGGATGGCACTCCACACCGTTATAACGTGCGGGCTGAATGAAACGCGCGACGAACAGCCATCTGTCCGCGCCGTCCTGACGCATATTGTAAATAAGGTTATCCGTTTTGCTTCCGTCGGCATTTATTATATCCACTTCTCGCTCGGAGGCAAACGCTTCCAGAATATCGGCGTAAGAAAACTCGGCTTTTTCCGCACGCTCGTAAAGATTTTTTACGCCGTCGGAAGGCTTTGCGTCCACCAAAGAGGGGCATTTACCCGCAAAAACGACTTTTCCGCCAGCGTTGACAAATTCGTTAAGTGCGGCGACGGTAGTCGACCTTAGCGTTTGCACGGGCGGCACCAAAACCGCCGAATAAGTCATCTCGCCCACTTTAAAGCCTTTATCGGACTTTTTGTAAAGCTCGCCCAAAGTGGACTCCGCGATAAAATCGAAATCCAGATTGCCCTTAAGCAGCCAGTTGATAGTGTTTGAAAAACGCTCTTCAAGCTGACTGCAGACCTTTGAGAATTTATCCACGGGGCCGGCGTTCAGCCAATAGCTTTCGATCGGGTGAATTACGCCCAGTCTTACCACGGGCTTTCCGCGCGTAAGAACGGTATTGAGGCGCGCGTAATGGTCCTCAATAAGCGGATATTGACGGAACCATGCCGACTGATAGCTGATCGACGCGGGATAATCGCGCTTTGCCGAGCCCTTCATGCTTACCCAGCTTAAATGCGGCACCCTGAGAGTAACGCCCAAAGCCGCCTGCCAGTCGCCCTGGAATTTGTGGCCGCGGAAGTCGAAATCCCAGCCCGTGACGCCGTAAAGCTCGCTGGTCATACCCTCTTTGCCGTACTGATGCACGGCGGACTGACACTGCTTGGCGGTGGAAAGTTCCACATAATTACAAAGCATATCGATGCCGGGAATACCGTAACTGCCGTAATGACGCATGGTTTCGCCCACGGCAAACGTCTGCGAACTTAAAGTGGGCTCGTCGAGGACGTGTCCGGTAAAAGCGATGCCGTTTTTCTCGCACCACTTGCCTATTTTGCGCGAAAATGCGTTTGCAAAACGCTCGCACGCGTGGTTGCGGTAATCGTAACGCACGGTGTTGGGTTTATCTTTATAATCCCAGACAAACTCCGGAAGCCTGCTTAAAAGGTCGTATCCGCAGCTTTTTTTGAAAGTCTCGTTAAAGTCGTCCGTCCATGCAAAACCGAAAGGCTCCGTACCCGAAGCAAAACGGGGGCCTTGATAACCGTGGCCGATATTGGGCTCGTCCGTGAAAATTGCGGGGACGGATTTTCCGAAGTCTTTTCCTACCGCCTTTTTATATGCCTCGTATGTGCATTCGATGAATTTATCCACCGCTTCGTCGCACATGGCGTCTATGTAAGTATAGCCGTTAAACCAGCCGGTAGGCTTGGCAAGCGTGCGGAAAACGTGCCATTTTACACCCTCGGCTTTGCCGGCGGCGTCGATTTTTTTGTAACTTAAAAGATTGCCGTCTTTATCGAGAACCACGTCGAAACTTGTTAAATAAACGGGGTCGCGCTGCTCGGCATTGCCCTGTTCGGCAAAAGCATCGGGATTTTCGGTGGTGAATTCCAAAAATTTATTCCTGTACTTTTTGTTTTCGGTAACGTAACCGCCCGCCGCGCCGCTTGCCCAACGGTCTTCGTCGTAAAGGTAAGCAAGCATTTCGGTATTTTTCGCATGCTCGTCGCAGGCTTTGATAAGCTCCATAAACTCTTTGCCGAGATACTCGGTATTCATGCCGCAGCGGGTGTGCATGAAAAATCCGCCGAAGCCCATTTCTTTAAGCCTGTCTATCTGCCAGAGAAGCTCCTCGCGTTTAAGAGCGCAGTTCCACGCCCAGAAAGGCGCGCCGCGGTATTCCTTGCCGGGGTTTTTAAAGAGATTTTCGTCAAACTTTTCGTTGCTCGATTTTTTGTAAAGCATGATTTTCCTCCCAAAGGTCTTTGAGCTATTTTAACATAAAAAAAGCGCGAAAACAGTGTTATTTTACGTTTTCGCGCGTAGGGTTTTTTTATATTTTATCCGAAAGATATATTTGCTTAAGTTTGTTTGAATCCACTTTTCCGATAAGCGTTTTGGGAAACTCGTCGACGAAAAACACTTTTTTCGGTCGGGCGAAAGGCGAAAGACGCTGTTCGATAAAATCGCAGACGTATTCGGCAAAGCTTTCCCTGTCCTCCGTTTTATCCTTAAGTGAAACGAAAAGCACTATTGCCTCCCCCGTTCTTTCATCGGGCGCGGCTACGGCACAGGTTTCCTTGATTTTTTCGATTTCGTCCATCGTAAGACGCTCTATTTCCGACGGAAAAACGTTTACTCCGCTTACCTTGGCAATGCGTTTTATCCTGGAAACGAAGTACACGAATCCGTCCTCGTCAAGATATCCGATATCGCCGCTTCTAACGTATTTTACACCGTCATGCACAAAAAACGCGCGGTTTGTCGCCTCGGGGTCGCCATAGTAACCGTTCATAAGCTCGTCCCCCGCGATGCACAGTTCTCCCGTCTTTCCTGTTTCAAGCGGTTTAAGGTCCTCGGAAAAGGCGCGTATCGTGATGCCCCTTACGGGTTTCCCCACACTGCCGTCGCGATGAGCGTAAGTGGTGTTTACGGCGCACACGGTTACCGTTTCGGTAAGCCCGTACCCTTCGTACAGCCGCGCGGAGGAGCCGTTTTCGCTCATGCGCGCGTTAAAATCTTCCAAAAGCTTTTTGGGGACGTAATCGCCGCCCACGAAAGCCTGGCGAAGATTTTTCAGTTTTTCTCCCGAAAACTCGGGTTTACTTAAAAGCGCGTTGTAAAGAACGGGCACGCCTATCAGATAGTTGATTTTATTCTGCTCGATAAGCTTTATCGTGTCGTAGGTGTGAAACTTGGGCATAAGCGTATTGCATCCGCCGTGGCACAGCATCGCGTGCATACCCATCGCAAGTCCGAACCCGTGGAACATGGGAAGTACCGCCAGCATACAGCCGCCGTTAAAAGAAGTGATGCCCAATATTTCCATGCCGTTGTCGGTAAGCGCGTTTATCGCGCGGGAGCTTAGCTCTATGGTCTTGGGATGTCCGCCCGTGCCTCCGCTGTGAAGATAAACGGCAGTGGCTTGCGGGTCGGCAAAATCGGGCTCCGAGGGCGGCATACATTTTACCGCGTCCGAATAAAAATATACGTTTTCGGATTTTTTGACCCGATTAACAAGCGGCATTGTTTTAAGAGAAAACAGAATTCGCCTTACAAATCCGAGATAGTGCGCAGGCGAACACAGCAAAGTTTTTTTGGACAAAATAAGTTCTTCGTACTTGTCTATCATTATGTCGGGAAGAACAAGCAGCTTGCTTTTTACGGAATCCATATATTCCGAAAGCTGAGCTTTAGGCGCAAGCGGATGAACCATGTGCGCAACGGCTCCGATTTTGGAAGCGGCGTAAAACACTACCGCGCACTGCGGAATGTTGGGCATACAAACGGTTACGGCGTCGCCTTTCTGAATCCCCAGCCCGACAAGAAAGCCCGCAACGGCGTCTATGTCGCGTATAAAAGAAGCATAATCTATTTTCGCGCCCAGAAACAAAAGCGCGGTTTTATCGGGGAAAATCGCGGCGCTGTCTTTGACCGCGGCGTAAAGCGTCTTGTTTTTATCGTTCAAATCAAAAAACCTCCAAGCCGTTAATCAAACCGAAAAACAGGATAATGCCCGCAACTACGGGCTGATGAAACAAGTATACCCATACGGTGTGTCTTCCAACCGAACAAAGGACGCCGTTCCATTTGCCGTCCAAAGCGGGCAGCAGCGACTTTTTGTCGGAATAGAATTTTTTACCGATATACGCGCCCCAAAGCACGACGCCGCAACAAGGGAAAAGCGGAAAGTGGTCCGAGCCTACCCTTACCAACCCGAAAACCGCCTTAAAGGAAGTAACGATTCCCTCGGCTCCCTCAGGCAAATTTATAAACGGCATATCAAACCAGGGAATAAGTATTCCGGCGACAATGAAAGCCGCGCCGAAAGCAAGCAGAAACACGTCGTCTTTAAAAATTTTGTCAATCGCCGCATAAACGAAAATCGAAACCGCCATACAGTGAATAATGCCGAAAATTATAAGCGCGCCCATATCTGTAACGGTGTCCACGAAAGCCGTGGCTAAGGTAAGAATGACGGCAAAAATCAACAGCCTTGTCGCGCGGATTACGTTGCTGTGCGTAAGCGTACAGCTAATGCCCGTAATAAGCAGGAATAACGTTGCAAAAATATAGTGACAAGCGGTGCGGAATCCGCTTGTAAAGAAATCGTAGCCCAATTCCCACCAGTTGAACATTCCGTCCGTCATTACTTGATAAAAATTGGTAAAAAACCACGGAAGAATACTCAAGTCGTACATGAAATGGTCGAAAATCATAAGCAAAATGGCAAGCCCGCGTAAAAAATCAAGCTCCCATATTCTTTTTTTTGCATTTAAAAGTTTGTCTGACCTGTATTCCACGCAATTATTTTAACATATTATACCCGTTTTGGCTATCGATTGAATACAAAAAGACAGTCAAGGCAAAATTTTTCGTCCTCAGCGTTTTTCCGCCGCTTGGGAATACGCCCTGATATAATCAAACGTATATGCCCGTTCCCAACCTGCCGGAGCGCCCCTCCCCGTATTTCCATAAAAAAGAGTCTTAAAAAAGGTTAAAAACAAGAAAAGTCCCGTTAAAACACTGTAAATCTACACATGCGCATACGAACATAAAAGCCGGCAGGGCATTTGTCACCTTAAACCCCGACTTTTTGCTTCGACGGCGTCAATCGCGCCTAAAAGCTCATCGGGTTTATCGATTATTGTTTCGGCGCCCGTTTCGATAAGCCTGTCGCGGTCGCGGAACCCCCACGACACGGCAATGAAATTCATACCCGCGTTTTTTGCGGTCAAAAAGTCCACTTCCGAGTCGCCCGCATAAACGCTTTCCTGCTTTTTCACGTCCAATTCGGCCAGCGCTTTTTCCACTCCGTCAGGGGCGGGTTTTATTCTTACGCCGTTACCCTCGCCCACCGCGAAATCCACAAGAGAACCGAAATAGTCTTCCTTAAGCCGCTTTACCGCGCCGTCGTACTTGTTGGACACTATGGCGGTCAAAAAACCTCTTGCGTGAAGTTCCTCCAGCATGGAGATTATTCCGTCGTAAGGCGCAGTATGGTCGGACTTATGTTTGTCGTAATATTCTTTAAATACCGAAAGACATTCTTCCTTAAAGGCGTCGGAAGAAGGAGGCAAAGACTTATTTACAAGCACCTTTACCCCGCTGCCGAGAAAACTTCTTACCTCTCTTTCGCTTCTTAAAGGAAATCCGAACTTTTTAAGCATATAATTCACGCTTAAATAAAGGTCGCTTAAAGTATTGAGAAGAGTGCCGTCCAAATCGAAAATAACCGCTTTAATCTTCATACCGTCCTCCCGACACAAAAGTATAACAAATCCCGTCCTTAAGGTCAAGACAAGTTTTAAAGAATTCGGCAGCCCGCAAAGTTTTTTAATACATACGATTTCAATACGGAAAAAAGTTGATTTTTTCGCACCGAAGTTATAAAATATCGGTAAATTCTGAAAACGGAGATTTCATAATGGATATAAGAGAAAAATTACTGTCTGGCGAACTTTATTCCTGCGATGACGCTTCGCTCGCGCGGGAACAGACCGCGTGTTTGGAAAAACTGTACGATTACAACGCGACGCGCCCTTCGCAAACGGAAAAACGCAATAAACTTCTTAAGGAAATGTTTGCCGAGATAGGCGAAAACTGTTATATCGAGCCGCCTTTGCACGCCAACTGGGCGGGTAAAAACGTTCACTTCGGCAAAAACGTTTACGCCAACTTTAACCTTACGCTTGTGGACGATACGCATATATACGTGGGAGATTATACCATGCTGGGACCCAACGTCGTATTGGCAAGCGCAGGTCACCCCATACTGCCGGAGCTTAGAGAACGGATTTATCAGTACAACATACCCGTGCGTATCGGCAAAAACTGCTGGCTGGGCGCGGGAGTCATCGTTCTTCCCGGCGTAACCATAGGCGATAACAGCGTTATCGGTGCGGGCAGCGTCGTAACAAAAGACATTCCTGCAAACGTGGTAGCGGTCGGCACCCCCTGCCGCGTATTGAGAAAAATAGACGAACGCGACAAGCAAACCTACTTTAAAAACAGAAAAATTAAGCCCGAAATTTTAGAAGAACTTAATATAAAATAATCCGACGGCACTGTTTTTCGGTTTACCTTATGGCGGCGCGGCTGCAAACGGTTATACCTTTAACCCCTATGACAAGTAAAAATCATCGCGCCTAAAAAACATAACGGCAATAAAAAAGGCTCCTTTTTGACAAAGAGCCTTTTTTTAATCTAAAAGTTGCTTTTCGGGGATAAACCTTTCACTCCACCGTTTTAAGCGAATCGTTCATGTCTATTTTACGGATTTTGCGATGCAGCAATAAATCCACGAATCCCACGAAAACAAGCGTCAGCGCGGCGGAAATAACGTAAGAATACCATTTAATCATGCTTACGTCGCCGAAACCGAGGTATTCGAAAAGGAAATACAAAAGACCGAATCCCAAAGGAAGTCCTATGATTATACCGAAAATCGACATGATAAGCACTTCGCGGTAGATGTAGCCCGACACCTCGATATCGCGGTAGCCCAGCACTTTAAGCGTGGCGATTTCGCGCTTACGCTCGCCTATGTTCATGTTGGTAAGGTTGTAAATGACCAGTATGCAAAGGGCGGCGGCAAACAAAATAATTACTGTGGAAATAAGCGCGAAAGTATCGCTGAATCCCCCAATGAAACCGGCATTATCGTCCAGCGAAACGTCGCGCAAGCCGAATCCGGCAAGCACCAGCGCGGTGGAGCCCGCAACGGAAACAACCGTCATTATAAGATGCTTGACGTAGCGGAAAACGTTGCGGTAAGTGGATTTATACTTAAATTTAAGTCTTTTCCAGATAAAGGGAACGTGTTCTAAGAAAATCTTTTTGCCGGGTTTGGGCGACTTGGGTTTTAATAAATCCGCGGGCTTGGTCTTAAGGTCTGAAAGCACCACGTATGCGGTTACCGCGACAATAACCGCCGTCATTATGGCTGCAGTTATAAGTCCCATATTCACATGAAGATTAAGCACCAGCGTCGGGAAGAAGAAAAGCGCGTCGAAAGCGGGGAAAATAACCGCGGGCAGAATCCACACTCCCGCAAACACGCCTATCAGCGCCCCCAGAACGCAACACGTCAGCGAAAATCCCATATACTTAAGCGCAATGCGCAAATTTGAATACCCCAGCGTTTTATAGCAGCCTATGACGGAGCGTTCTTCCTCGATAAGCCGCGTCATGGTGGTAAGCACCACAAGGCCGGCAACCACTATAAAGAAAATCGGGAAAATTACGGCAACGACGTTTATTTTGTCCGAATACTCTTCGGTAAGCGCACAGCTGTAATTTTCGCGCGTGGTAAGACAGGTGAAACTTTCGTCTATGGCTTCAATGCGCTCCTTGACCGCGTTTGTAATGTCGGCGTAATCCTTGGAAAAGATATTCATGCCCTCCACCCCCGACGCCTTGACGTAAACGTCCGTCACGGGCAAAGGTATTTTCATCTCCCCCACAGGCGTGGCATAAGGCACGTACAATTCGGTAACCGAAGCATCGACGTAAACGATAAGTTCCAGATTTTCTTCATTTATAAGGTCGGGCTCACCCTCCTTGGTGAATACAAGCGGGTTTTCCACCACTCCGCAAATTTCCGACTCTTCCGAAAAACCCGCAATCGTATCGCTTCCAAGCTTAATCTTGTCGCCGATTTTCAATCCGGTGTTTTCCAAAGTATATCTGTCCACAAGAACCTGCGAAGAATTTTCGGGTTTTTTACCCTCCGTTAAGACGAAAGGATTAACCGCGTCGTCATTAAGTTCCGCATAATAAATCCTTGCGTTGTATCCGTCCGCCGAAACGGCTTCGGACGCGGTGTCGAAAGAAGTGAAAGCGGTTGTTTTTTCCACTCCGTCCGTGTCTATAATGCTGCTTAGCTGCTCGTCGGAAAAACCCGTTTCGCTTTCGGTTTTTACTACAAAGTCCGCTCCTTGCGAGGAAACGAAATATTCGGATATCGTGTCTTCGTAAACGGGAGGAAGCGCCCCCAGACCCGACACGAAAGCCGTCCCCAAAAGAACGACCGCGGTTATGGCTATAAACCGCGCAAAATTGCTTTTTACGGTCCTTACAACCGTTTTTCCGTATGCTTTCATTACCACTCTATCTCCGAAATGGGTTTGGGATTGGCGTTGACCTCGCTTCTTTCCGCCTTTCCGTTTTTGATGTAGATGACTTTATCCGCCATATCTTTAAGCGCGGCGTTGTGAGTGACGATGATAACCGTCTTATGCTCGGATTTACACATATCGTAAAGAAGCTGCAATATCTTTTTGCCCGTCTCGTAATCCAGTGCTCCCGTAGGCTCGTCGCACAATAAAAGCTTGGGATTCTTCGCAATCGCCCTTGCAATGGAAACTCTTTGCTGCTCCCCGCCCGAAAGCTGAGCGGGAAAATTAAACGCCCTGTCCTTTAACCCCACTTTTTCCAGTATTTCCATGGGCGGAAAAGCGTTTTTCGACAGCTCCGTGGCTAATTCCACGTTCTCTATTGCGGTAAGATTGGGCATCAGATTGTAAAACTGAAAGACAAAACCAACCTCCGTGCGCCTGTACTCCGTAAGCGCCCTTGCGGTTAACCCCCTCAGATTGTTGCCGTCCACGATAAGGTCGCCCTCCGTAACGCTGTCCATGCCGCCCATAAGGTTAAGTATTGTGGTTTTGCCCGCACCGCTGGGGCCCAGAACTACTGCAAGCTCCCCCTCCTCCACGTCGAAACTCAATCCGTCCACGGCGCGCACCTCGCGCGTGCCGCTTTTGTATATTTTTACTACGTCTTTAGCGATAACCAATTTTTCCGACATGATAATCCCTCGCTTTAAATGATAGACTTTTAACGATTTTATTGCTATACTTGTATTATAAAATTACATGTGTCAAATGTCAAAATTTCTGTAAGTACAATTTATGTGACTTTGTCGAGTTTCTGGACATAAAACGCCGCTGTTGTTCATTATTACACCAAACTTTCACAAGGAGAAAAAATCATGAAAACCTTGAGGACGGACGCAAGAAGCAGATTTACCCAAGCATATATAAAGAAAAGCCTTCTTAAGCTTATAGGCTCGACGCCGCTTAAAAGCATAACCGTCGCAGAGCTTTGCCGTGAAGCGGAAATTACCAGAAGTACTTTCTACAACCACTTTTACGACGTCTACGACGTATACGAAAGCATAGAAAACGAATTTTACGAGCAAATGACCGCTAAACTCGATACAATAAAGACCTATGCCCTCGACAACCGCTTTTTTCTTGAAATGCTTAACTTGCTTGCCGAAAAACCCGACGTCACTTCCATAATAGTATCGAATCCTTACGAAAGTACCCTTTTAAAAAGAATTATTTCCTACGTTCGCGATAAATATATTACGGAATTTTCGGAAAAGTTTCCCCACCTCGACAAAAGCGTCATAGAAACCGTCTTTTTATACAGCAGCAACGGTTCTGTTTCCGTCATGGCGGACTGGTTTAAGCGCGGCATGCCCGTCCCGCCCGAAAGAATAGCCGATTTCATCGGCACTTTTAACTCCATTATCATATCGGGCTGCGAGAAAATGAAAAATTAAAACACTTTTAAGGTTAGACTTGCAATCTACCTGTCTTTTAAGGTTCATTTCACTTTGCCTGTTTCCTTTTCGCCCGTTTTCAAAATATTCGCTTGCTGATATCATATCTCATCCAAATCGTCGGGGTCTGACGTAAACATCATTTCGTTTAGTCTTATAGACTCCGATACTTCTTGTGGCGTCTTGATTTTTGCGAGAACGGGTTTGTACTCTTGAAACCAATCATTGCGCAATTCGTTAATTAAATCCCTGAAAATATTAATTGCATAATCGTAGCGCTTGATTTTTGTAGGAACAAAATAAGGAGTATGCCGATTGGCAAACATCCCATCAGGAAGGAAATCAGTAATTCCTATTTTTTCGCAGGTTTGCTTGTAACGCTTTGTATCAATGTGTATTCTACCCGATTTGGGGTGTAATCCCCAATATTGGTAAAGTAAGATTGCGTCTTCTTGGGCTTCAATCTTTGAATAATCAAATCTATTGACTTTGTGTGATGATTTCATTGACGTGGAATAATATTATGGACACTATTTGTTTATAGCATATATTATTTTATCGGTAAAATTTCCTCCGACTGATTTTGCCTTTTCGGTTTTGGGCGGTAGCACGGATAAAAGCGGAAGTCAACGGAAAAAACTTTCGCCGAAAATTTGAATCGAACAAAATATAACGCTCGGCACGTATTACGCCGGGCGTTCTTTTTATGCAAAACTTTTTTCTTTGTCGTTGACTTCCGTGTTGTGAGATAGGTAGAAAACAAGATAACAATCTTTTCTCCGTGCTACTCCGTTTGTTGCCGAAAAGACTAATTTAATCAATCGGAGTTAAATATAAATGACAATGTTGGTAACAAAGTTCTCTAACGGCAAGTACCAAAACGAAGGTGAACTCTTTGCCGAACCCATCTCGGAAAACAATGTGAAACTTATGGGTGAAATGATAACCTTACAAGTCTTTCGCGTGGCTTTGCGTTTCGATTTCGAAGTCGTACCCAAACTCTATGACGGTCTTATAAAAGGCCTTCACCGTATGCATGATCCCGAGCATATCATATCCGACGGATACGACTATGCACAAATCGCCATATCTTTTCTATGGCAATTCAAAGGACGTTACGTATCCGAAATATACGGAGATACGAAACGCCGTAAGAACGTAACGATCAAAAGCGCATGTTTCAGTGCCGTAGATTCGAGCTTATTTTCCACGCGCCCCGAATCGTTCTCTGTGTTTAAGCTGTAACTCGTTTCCACCGAAAGTACCATGCCGTTGTCGAAACGGATCATTGCGGTGGCGAGGTCTTCCACGTCGCATATTTTACTTTCCCGCTCGTCGACAAGATCGCCCAAGAAAAACTGCTTTTTGTCTTTGAGATTACTTCTGTGGCCAAGCTTAACAAACGTTGCTCCGTACACCGACACGGGCTTCGGGTTGCCTGCTATATAACGCACCAAATCTATGACGTGCACGCCAAGGTCTATCATTGGTCCGCCGCCCGAACGCTTGCTGTCGGCAAACTATCCGCCCGGGTTGCCGTTTCTGCGCAAATACAATGCTTTTACGGGATCGTCGCCCGCGCACATCACGAGGTTTGCGGGATCGAGGTTGACCGCCACGCCGCGACTGCCGAGGTTATCCAAAAACTTCTTTAACAGTTCCGCTCTTTCCGGTCCCGTTTCCACCGCAAAGTGTCCGCCCATGGTGTCGGCAAACTCGGCAAGCTCGCGGCACACTTCGTGCATACTCTCGTACTGTTTGCAGTCAAAATCTTCGGGCACTACGCCGATATGCGTCGTCACGATATCCGTGCCGAGTTCTTTGGCGATTTCCATAATGCGCTTTTCCTTGTCTATCTGCGCTCGGTCGCGCGTATAGTACATATCGCACCCGAAATCTCCGCACAGAGCCGACACCTTTATTCCCGCGCCGTCGATGATCTTCTTGACCTCTTTGATGTCTTTCACCATCATGCCGACATGTACGATTTTCGTATCTGCATACATTTGCACGCCGTCGAGTTTGAGTGCGGCGATACTCTCTATTGCCTCTTTGAACGGTTTGTTGAAACTCTCCGCGATCGCGCCTATTTTCATGGTCCTAGTTTCTCCCTATTTTTCGATTACTATTGCGGCAAAGAAATGGTGAACGCCGAAAGATAGAAAGTGTCACCGACGTACCGTGCCCACTCGCTGTGTATCCACAGCATATAGTCGGTCAACCACGTCGGCTCGGTAATCTTGATTTCGATTTCCGTCCATTCGCCCGATTGCAACGTGGCAACGATATTGCCGGCATCCCAAGTTTGCGCATCGAAATGCACCGTATACGAATGCGTCCCTTCATAATAGATATACAGTTTCAATATACTGCCGGCGGGCGCAAACGATACGGTTGCAATATCAGCGAGTTTGATATCCACCGTTCCATCCTTCATTTGCGTGCCGACCGCATCTCCCGAGGAAGATACGCAAGTCACGACGGTACTGCCTTCATCCGTGTTTTCGTGCTTTTTGTCGGTGGAAAACGACACGTCGGCAACCCATGACGCCAATATATCATTGTTTGCGGCAATCGCTTCGGCAACTGCACTGCTTGAAAAATCCACCACCGTTTGACTGCCGCCGCCGCTTAATGCCCGACGCATGATTTCCGTACCTATCTTAATATAATCGTTCTCGTACAAATCTTGCTTTGCGGCAGTCATACCGCGATACGCATTGACTAACGATTCCAATTCCGCGTCGGTATAATCGGATATCTTATCGGCATCGAACACATCTACCCAATTTCTACCGTATACGGGCGCAATATATGCTTTGAAATCGGACGGCAAACCCGCAGAACCCCAGTCGTCGGGTCTAAACCACAACGTGGCTCCCACAGCGCTGTAATTTTCGCCGATCGGCATAAGCAACTCGTTCCAAGTGTGAGGTTTAAGTTTGTAGTCTTTATGCGCGCCCAAGAAGTTATAATCGGACGTGCCGAAAAGTATGATATCGTCGCGATTGCAATCCAAGTAAATTTTCGTCGTGAGCAAGTCGTAATCGGACAAATCGTAGATAAACGGCTGTACCAAACTTACCGCGCTGTCAAAACTCGTTCCCACGCCGCTTATCATAAGAACGCTCTCGCCGCCATACGAAACGTTTGTTAAAGAGCTTGCGCCCCAAAGTTCGTTCACTTGCGCCTCACCCGCTTTCTCGTCGAAGTAGAAAACCTTATTTTCTTCATACGCCTCGACGGAATTTTTGCATACCTGCTCGTACAATTCGTTCATTGCCGTTCTGCGCGCTTGATCGAAATCGGCATAGCCCGTCAAACCATTTCTGTCGCTGTCCGTAAGATGTGCGTAGTGTAGAACGGTATTATCGAACTCGCGCATAGTCCAAGAGCTTTTATCGAGAATCTCTTGCACCTCGGTTTTGCTTGCATACTTTAAGCCGCGCATAGCCGAAAGATAAACCATATCGCTGCGCATAACGAATGCTTCCGCCGAATAATTAAACCGCAAATTCACGCCGTTTATGTTGTTCGGCGAGCCGTACTTCTTTTGGCTCGGCAGTCCCGCGTCCGCGCCGAACAGCGAATACTCGTCGCTCGTAATCTCCACGCGCGACCACACCCCGGGCAACAGCGGAACGCTTTTATATTCGTTGATAACAAGTTGTACGGCTATTTTGCTTGCGTTATACGCATAGAAATAAACAGCGTCATACTCGGTCACGTCGGCGCAGTCGAGCCGCGTGAGCATGAAATCGGTATCGTACAGCTCATTGTCCATGTGCGAGTCGAGTATTATGCCCGTACTGCCGTCCTCGTCGTCGAACTTAAACTGCGTGCTGTATTCGACCTTACCGTATCTGCGCGCTATCTGCCGCACGCCGAACGGCTTGTCGAACGAGGATATTTTGTCCGCAAATTTTGCCGCATCGCTCTCTATATACAAATCGACGTCTTTTGTCGCTGTTTTTTCGCCCACCGTTGCCGAATACCGCACGGTATAATTCCCCGCTTGCTGCGGCACAAAACTCGCAGGAGCTCCGCAAACTTCGTCTCCGAGCAAAACGGAACTTGTTACCGTGATCGTCTGCGCGCCGTCGGTTGCGGTCGCGTTACATTCGGGCAAAGCTGCCCCTACGCTCCCGTACAGCACTTGCTTTTCGGGAGTAATGACGATTGCGGGGTCGCTTGTGACCGTCACCGTATTGCTTTCGGAATCGGACGCTTGGGACGAACAACCGACACACGCGGCGACGATTATGCAAAGCAGTACGCACAAAAGCGCTGTCCTCTTTTTCATTGCACACCTCCGTGTACCGTATAAACCAAATCGGAAAAGTAAACGGTCGTTTCGTTGCAGACGCGCCAAACGTCTACGCATAGACTAATTTTTTGCACGTTGACAAGAGCCGTCCTGTCGGCAATTTCGATTTTCGCAGTCTTTCCCGCCGCGATAGCGACCTTCGAGACCGTCTCGTCGCTACTTGCGCCCAGAACCCTAAGCGACACCGTTTGCTCGGCGTCCGACGCATTATAGCACATAACGGAAATACTATCCGCACCCGACGCTTGTTTTGCAATCTCGGGGTGCACTTGCAGTCTTGCACATTCGAGCTGGGACCATTTATCGTATTCTGCCCCTGCGTAAAAACTGTCGACAGTGACGCGTAGCGCCCCGTTGCCGCTACCTAGCTTTACCGCAGAGTCGTAACTTGTGCCGACAAACGGCGTGACTGCCCACATTTTTTCGCACACGCTCGTCACCCACCCGATATCGTCACAGTCATCGAAACGAAGCAACTCTATGCCGTTACGGGAAACATCGGCGGGTTTGTTGCGTTCGGGCAGTGTATTGTCGGTAAAGCCGACGCGCATATTGTCGAAATACATGACGACTTTATCCGCCGTAATATCTTGCCAACCGCGCACGTAAAATCGCAACTCGCCGAACGTAGTGTCTTTCTCGTAAAACCAAGGTTTTAGGTCGAAACGGACGTGCGTCCAGCCTTTGCTTGCAAGCCGTGTACAATTGCCGTCCAAGCAGTTGCCGTCCGCGTCGATCACGTTGAGATACAGCGTCATGACTTGCTCCGCCGCCGAGTAAACGTCCAACGACACATATTCGTATCTGTCGATAAAACGGAATTTTTCGGGCAAAAAGGACGAAACGAAAGAAAACGATTCCGCCTCGCTGTAAAGCCCCACCGCGGTATCGGAATAGTTGCCGTAATCGCGATTGAAGGTAAATTTCGCGCTTTTTTCGCCGTCGGTAACGTAATCGGGATCGTCGCTGAGTTCTATGGAGCCGTGCATGGTATTGTCTATCGCGCGAACGGACAGCAAGTCGTCGTACTTTTCGTATGAATTGAGTACCGCTTCTTTTTCGGGCGTAGCCGTTTTATCCGCACAGCCCGTAAACAAAGCCGCGCAAAGACAGAGCGCCGCAAGTAAAATTGCAATTCGATTTTTCACCTTTAAGCCCTCCGTAAACTATACTGTAAGCCGGTAACGGCAAAATTCACTTCGCCGCCCGCATTGTCGATATAAATCTCTAAGTACGAATTTATGAGACTTCCGAACGTTTCGGCGTATTTCCAAAGCTCTTCGGTACGAATGGTAACGCTTTCTCCCGCCGCGATTTCGTATTTCTCAATATCTATGGCGTAGTTGCCGTACATGCGCGTGCCGAGTGTGATCGCCTTATCGCCCGTATTCGTAACGGTAACGTATGCCGTATCGATTGTAGAGATATTATCGGGCAAAATGTCGCCGCCGGCAATCCGCACGTACGGACGGAACAGTGTGGACGCGCCCTCTCTCGGACGAAGCGTAACGTTTGCCTCGCCACCGTCATACGTAACGGAACAGTCGTCCAAGGTCTTGAACAAGGCGCCGCCTTCGCCTATCGAAACGGAACGGAACGCCGGCGACACGAATACGGTATGGCGATCGACTTCCTCGCCGTCATAGTACACGACGATCTCGTGGCTGACTTCATGTTCGAGCGTATTCGTAACGGAATAGCAAACGCCCTCTCCCGCCGCAGTCGCTGCGGGCGAAGTGCCGTCAATAGTGACCGTATAACCGTTTGCGACGTAAACCTTGCTGACCGCCTTAACGCTATCCACCTCGTTAACAAGCAGATATTTGGCGGCATCGTCTTGCGCCTCGATTATATCCATGAGCGCTTTTCGCGTGTCGTAAAAGACTTTGTCGTCGCTGTTATAAACGGCGCCGCTGTAAATGGCGTCGTACAAATCCGACACATAGGCGTCGAGCGAAACCGTGCCTTCGCCAAGAGAGAAAAACTTTTCTTTCTCGCGCAGTTTATCCTCTAAAACGCACAGCAAATCGTAGTCTTCCTGTCCGTCGCGATACGTCGTAAGGCGAAGGGAAGGCAAGAACGTCTTTAAGCCGTACTTTTTGCCGGGATAGATCATGAATCCGTCGCCCTCGGTCTCGGGGAAACGCTGATCCTCGGTGTACGGGTCTATAATATGCGCCGGTTCATTCTTTTGGTGCGCGTAGTAGGAATCGAAACTCCAATGCAGATAACCGTCTAAGCCGTAATCCTTTTGCATCCAACGCATGATGCGCGACCCGATCAGATAATCGTCGAGATGATGCGACGGATACGGATAGACGGGATACATACAGGTATAAAACCAAGTCTCGCCGCCGCGATCGCGGTTCGCTTTTTTTATTTCGGCGTACATATTGCGACCGGCAACCGTGTCGAACTTATCTATTTTACTGCAATACGTGTTGCAAGCCGTTCCGAATAAATTGACTTGATCCGGCTCCGCCGTCTGAACAAAAGGGATATGCGTAATCGACGTATGCATAGCCTCTCGGAAAGACTCGTCTTTTCCGTCGAAGAACCCTTCTTTGCACAAATCGTTGTAAACCTTATCTTCTATCTCGTAAAAAAGTTCGACGGAGCGGCGCACCGCGTCGTATCTGTCGACAGTCGGCTCGTCGAGCGAGGTCGCATAAACGTAAGCGCGGGAAAGCAGTATTTTGTCGGGCGTAGACGCTTTGGCGAGCGCATACATATACGAATACATTTCGCCGACTTTCATCTGTCCGTATTTGTCGCCGTAAGAATAATACGGAATGGCATACGAAGAAAAGTGCGGATTGTCCCAGTACCTCAGTACGCTCTCGACCGTCTCATCGACGTCCGCCGCGCCGGGGAGTGTTCCGAACGTGAACTTGTAATCGTTCATCGCCGTTTCGAAATAGGTCTTGTACATTTCGCCGTTGTTGAACTCGCCTACAACGCCCGTACTGCCGAGCGCGCCGATCATCGTTTTGCCGTGCGTAACGGTAATATCGATGTCGCGCACTTCGACGCTTACGGGAACGGGCGTCGTCTGCCCGTCGACGTTGAGCGAAAACGTTCCCGTATAAGTCCCCGGTGCGGTGTCGGAAGTCGTGGTAAACTCCACCGTAAAGCCTTGATTATGCCCTGCCTCGACGCTTGTTTCGCCGTAATCGACGGCGGTCTGCATGGGAAGCAGCATATCGGGCGTGTAACCCGTAGGATATTCTTCGTTGTTTTGGGCGGGCGTCTTATTCTGCACGTCGATGTACTTTTGCATATACACTTTAATAGAGTCCGTGCCTATCTTGTTGCCGTTGCCGTCGGTAAGCTCCGCCGCCGTAAGTACGGCACTGTTTACGCGCTTGTCGGGCGTGATGAGAAGCTGCGCGCCCTCGGTCTCGCCCTTTGCCATCAGTACGTCGAGCTTAACGCCCAAATCTTCGTACTCGCCGAACGACTGCATGACTTTGCGCGTATTGTACGTGCTCCAAACGCGCACGTTTGCCTTATTCTCCGAGCAGCCGGTAAAGCCGAATGTCGAAAAGCACAAACATAGGCTAAGCACCGTTATAAGCAATCTGTGTTTTCTCATGCCGCGCCTCCGCCGAGCTTTTGCATAAACGACTGCCACATACTCGCCACGTAAGATACGGACGAATCGACAAGCTCGTCTGCCGATTTACGGTAGCCCGCGTCGGTGGACGCGAGCAAACCGACCACGCCCGAACCCGAACCGTTTACAAGCTGCAATGCGTTTAAGCGGAACAAATCGTCTTTTTTGAAGAACGTATATCCTTTTTCGGCAAGCACGTTGATGGAATACATGAGCGGGCTTATTTTATCCTTTACGGGGCTTGTGGAAATATCGTACTTATAAGGCGTGCAACTGCCGCAATTTTCAAGCATGGCTTCCATGCCGCGGTCACTCGCCATGAGTTGCAAAAACTCCTTGGCAAGCCCTATTTTGGAGCTGTACGACGGAATAATCGCATTGTATTGGTTCAAGGACGGCGTCATGCTGCGCGCTTCTCTGACTGCGGCGATCACGTCCGCCTTACTCGTGCCGACAGTAGAAGTAAACGCAGGCTCGGTAGCCGTGTCGCCGTCTACGTAGTCTATAATCGCCGAAAGCTCCGCGTCGGTAATGCCGAGTTTTTTTCCGAGCGCGCTTATGACGGGCATATCGATATAATTGATGTCAACCTCACCCGGGTCGTAGTTGGCTTCCATTTCGCGCTCGAGCCATGCGCCCGTGGGCATGAACAATATGTTTTGATCGCCTTCCAAAAAGGTGTTTTGCACTTGTGTAAAGTCGAGCGAACTCAGACGGTGAAAATATTCGTTATCGGGAGAAAGCAACTCTTCCAAAAAGCGCAAAGCTTCGCGGATGCCGTCGTCGTCGAACATATCGGGCACATACCGTTCACCCTTATGATCGCCGCAGATCGCATAACCCTCGTAGAATTTCTTTTGGTTTTCTCTGCCGTTGTATTGACAAACCCAAACATCGTATATATCGTTGAAATACGAAGTGGCGATGGAGTGAATAAACGGCGTAACGCCCTTTTTCTTCAAGTTTTTGCAATAATCGAGCAATTCGTTCGTTGTGTTGGGAAGTTTGCCGTATTCCTCTTTATAAATCTTATTGTTTATGGCGATTCCCATCGGCGCTTGCATCCAGGGCGTCGTGTAAAACCTCTCCTCGCCGTTTACCGTAAGCGCGGCTTTCGCGCGATAACTCGCGTCCATTTTGTCTTTGAGCGTAATGTCTTCGCCGGGCACCTTGGCATTGTAGATATCCGTCAAATCGGCATACGGACTGTCGTATTTTACGCCGTTCACCGTCAAAGACTGATTGTAGTTATTAAACATCTCGTCGCTTTCGGGAAAAAGAATATCGATATGCGTAGCGCCCGAAGTGACTTTGCCGACCATGGCGCTGTCTTGCTTGGTAAGATACGTCTTTTTGACGGTGATACCGGGGTGCTCTTCCTCGAAAATATCGATAAGCGGATCGATCCAATTGATACCGAATCCGGCATTGGAAAGCTCGACGTACAGCGTCTTTGCGGGGTCTTCTTTCGAGCAACCCGCAAAGCCGAACACTGCGGCGCCGCAAAGCGCGAGCGAACAAAGCATACTCAACAGTTTTTTCATACTATTATAACTCCTAATGTGAAATTTGTATTTCGGTAATCAGCCCTTTAATCCGCCCGTGTACACGTTTTGCATGATCGTATTTTGGAATATGACGAAGATCGCAAGAACCGGTATAATGGAAATGAGCACGCCCGCAAAGTATACGGGTTGATTCGCCGTATAGCGCATATTGAATTCGTAGGTATAAAGTCCGCTTGCGAGCGTCGGCATATTCGGCAACCAAATAACCGGGCCTTGATAGTCGTTCCACACCGTCACGAAGTTCATGACGAACAGAGCGGTAAGCGACGGCAACACCATGGGAAGCATAATGGATACAAACACTTTTAAGTTGCCCGCCCCGTCTATAAATGCGGCTTCGGCGTAGCTCCAAGACAGATTTTTGAAGAACGAGTAAATGTAAATGAAATACATCCCGAACCCGGTAAACGAGGATATGAGCAAAAGCGGCGAATCCACCATACCGAGCGTAGTATACAGCTTAAACTGCGCGGGCAATGCGCCGTAGATGGGAATCATCATGGAGAATATCGCCACGGCGTAAATAATTCCGCGACCGCGAAACTTGTATTTTGCCATGACGTACGCCACGCACGTGCACGCGGTGAGCATACTCAGCGTAGAGCCGGCGGCATACCACAGCGAATTTACGGTCATGCCAAAAAAACCGGTATCGTAGAGTTTGAGCGACTTGAACGCTTCGGCGAAATTGGAAAAATACAGAGGAAACGTCAGCTTGACCGGCTCGCGCATAAACGCTCTGCCGTTCTCTTTGAGCGCGATTACCAGCGCGTATAAAAAGGGGTACAAAAGCCCCGCCGCATACAGTACGAACAATGCGAAAACGATTGCGAAAACTACTGTTTGACTTTTGCTTTTTCTTCGAAATGCTTGTTTGAATGAACGCATACCCTACTCCTTTACATCATCGCGTTGTCTTTACGCGTCATAAGCCACCACATAAACATGGCGATCGGCATGCCGATCATCGTAAAGAAGAAACCGACCGCGGCGGGATAGTACAGCTCGCCCGAAAACGTAACTCTGTCGTATATCCAGTATGCGATCGTGTACGTATTATAGTCGCCCCTGGTAAACAACAGAATCGGTCCGCTTGCGTTGAATATACCGATAAAAGCAAACAGAATAACGGTGGAAAGCGTCGGCCAAATCATCGGGATCACCACATGGCGGATTTCCTGCCACATATTCACGCCGTCCACGCGCGCCGCATCCACGACCCCCGAATCGATATTATTCATCGCGCCCGAAAAGAGCACGAGATTTCCGCCCAAACCGAAAAATACCGTATAAATTAATATGACAACAAGCGCGTCGGGCGTAAGCTCCAAAAACTTGGGTATCTCTATACCGAACAAATTGTCGACAACGTACGCCAAGGGCCCATTTATTTCTATTACGTACTTGTAAAGTATGACGAGTACCGATGCGGAAATGATATTCGGCAAATAGAATATGGCACGAAAAGCTTTGTAACCCGCAACGCGCTTATATAAAAAGTAGCAAAGTAAGAACGACAGCGGCAAAATTACAAGCAGATTTATTGCAAAGAAAATCAACGTGTTTTTCAACGCGCCGAGTATCTCCGAGCCGGGTGCCCCGAATTCGGTAAACATCTGTTTGAAGTTTGCAAGCGTCCAAACAAGTGTCCCGTCGGAATTTTGCATACGGAACGCCAACAGTATGGAGTCTAAATTCACATAGACGTAAAATACAAGGAATTGCGCAATGGGCAACGCAAGCATGAGCGTGATGAAAATTCTGTCTTTCGTCTTTTTCGTCATGCCGCGCTGCCGTGTTTGCGTCTTAGTTTCGGTAACCAATTTTATTTCTCGCTTTAAGTTATTTTTCTATTTGTTTGCCTAGCCCCTTTTTGCGAACAACGCAGTCGCCGCACCGAGCAACAGTGCGATCGCCGCCGACAAAACCGCGTCCACGCTCGATCCGCAACCGGTATCGGCCTTTTCGCCGCCGTTGTTGTCGTCGTCGTCATTGTCGGAGAGCTGTTCTTTCAGTATCGCCACGGTAAACTCTTTGTCCGCCTTGTTGCCCGTGCTGTCGGTAGCGGACACGGCTATCGTGAGCACGCCGTCCTCGGTCGGAAGGACAATGCCGTTATCGAACGTAAGCGCACGCGCATCGCCGCCAGCGGGCGTAAACGAAGCGGACACGAACACAACGGCGACGCTGTCGTCCACATCGTCTTGCGCCGTAATATCGTCCAAGGTAAACGTCGTGCCGCCGAGTATATAGTCGGGCTTATTCTTCCAAGCGATTACGGGCGCGGTAACGTCTTTGGCAACTGCCGCGATCTGCCTTGTCACGGAGGCGGATGTGCCGAATTTGTCCGTTACGGTATAAGTGATTTCGTACAAGCCGACGGTCAGCGTTTGTCCGTCTTCATAGGTGTACGCGCCGCCGTTCAACCAAACGGCAAACGTTACGGTATTTTCCCAATTCGACGAAACAACCACGTCGGTAATCGCCACAGTAAAGTCGTCGCCCTCGGTGGCGATTACGGAGCTTTCCACGCCCTCTTTGAGCGCGATAGTCGGAGCGACGCCGGTATATACGTCTATCGTGTACGTTTCCGTCGCGGTGTTGGGTACGGTGTCGGACGCCGATACGACAATCGTAAGAACACCGTCCTTATCGGGGATCGTAAGCCCCGCATCATACGTAAGGTTTTCCGCGTCCTCGCCCGCCGGCTTGAACGACGCCGAAACCACGGAAGCTACAAGCCCCGTTTCTATATTGTCCGTCACGGTGAGCACGGCCGTTGTCCAAACAGACCCCGCTTCCAAATATTCGGGCTTATTCTTCCACTCTATCGCGGGAGCTTCGTTATCCGTCACCGCCGCCACGACTTGACGCTCTACCGTAGCCGTCTGTCCGTCCGTATCGGTAACGGTGTAAATAATCTTGTAAATGTAGTCCTCATCCGCGACTGCACCCGCCGTATACACAGTATCGATATAAGACGTGTCGGGGTCGGTCGCAAGTTTCTTCTTAAACGTAATAGCCGTAGTGCGGGAGAAACTGCCCGCCGTCTCTATATCGTCTTGCGACACCGCCGGCAGCTTTCCTCCGTGCGGCAATCGCATGCTTTCGGGCACACCCGATTTAAGCCTTGCCGAAAGCGGCGTCGCGGCAGTCACGGTCAGTTTCGCCGTCAGCGCGCCGCTGCTAAACGTATATACGCCGCTCTTAGTAGGGTTGAACTGCGCCGTGCCGCCCGTAACGGTGAGCGCGGCTGTATTTTCGTCGCTTGCGTGTTTGTAGTTTACCGTATCGATAGCTTTACCCGCGCCCAAGTTGCCGAGCTTTACGGGAAGCTCGATTGCCGTGCCGTCGTATGCGTAGCTAAACGTATCGCCGATATCTAGATATTCTCTGCCGCCGTCGTATTTGGTTTTCGCTCCGTAATTGGATATCTCGGTATTTGCAATAGTCGTATTCCCCGCATAGCGCAATACGTTTATCTTGCAAGGACGGTCATAACTTTCACTCAAAACGTGAATGCCGTCGCTTGCCGCCGTGTATCCCGTATCCCACGTTTCACGCGTCGTTTTATTGTACATATATACGTTTTTCAAGCCGAGATTTTCCGCGCGATTCATTCTCTCCACGCTGACGGTTACGGTATATCCGCTCGAGAAATCGCTCGCCGCAAGCGCTTGACTATGTTCCCAAGTCGCATTCCACTTGCCCTTTTTCGTCAAGTCACGGACAGTTTCGCTACCGTATCCAAATGTCTTTACCAATACATTAGCGGCATCGAATTGTACCATCGTATACGGGTTTCCCGTGGCGTTATTATATGAGTCTTCACTGCCGTTATGACCGTTGCCGAAAGAACCGGCAGCATTTGTAACCATATCACCGCCGTAGCCTTTCATGCCGCTCGTCGTGCGATATTCTTCGCCTTCCACGTAGACACGCACGCCAACCTTATTGCGGAACGTAAATTTCGACGATATATATACGGTAAACGCCTTAGAAGCATCCGATTTGGAGCGGAACGTGACGCCGATTTCGCGCACATCGCTGTACGGATCGTATTCGTAACTCTTATCTCCTAAACCGCCATTTACATCGTTATTCTCCGTATTTATATAATGCGAGGCATGTTCTGTTGCCGTCGTCGACCCGTATTTCGTGGCTTCGGGCGCAATCATCATGGTGAATACGTTGTCTTGCACAAACTCGGCGGGATTAAGTTCGAAACTGTTGCCTTCGGCGTTGATATTCTTTTCTTTCGCCGTGAATTGCAAACCCTTAACTGTCTTTTCGGAATACGGCGTTGCATCATTTTTCGGAAAAGTAAATGTTTTTTCCGTAGGCGCGTTAAATCCCTCGTCTACGCGCATGCTCTGTCCGTTGACCGAGTAGATTATCATTTTACCGGTGCGGTTGTACGGGTCGCCCGTTTTCTTGACTTTCACATCGTTTCTGTATACGACGGGATCTTGCGCTTCTGTAGCATCGCTTGTTGCGGCTTTTAAGACGGTTTCGTCGGCGGTAATATCTTCCATTGTCACCGTCACGGTGTAGCCGTCTTCGAAATCCGCCGGTTGAAGCGATTTCATCCATGCGCGATATACTACTTGATTTTTGTTATCCTTATTGGTGGCAAGATCGCGAATCAACAGACGGTAATCGTCATAACCGGTTTCATACGAGCGAAATTGCATACCGTTGTTATCGCATTTATCCAAAGCATATTTGTCGGAATAAACGCGCATTGTTTCGGGGTCGAATATCAAACGGTTGGAGAACGATTCGGCGCTGTTTTTGAACGCCACGTTGACGAACGAAGTATTATTGAGTTCGGTAAAATTCGCATATCCGTCGCCTTGTTTGCCGTCGAAAGAATAATCTATGCCGTATCCCCGTCTCCCGTCTCCGAGCACCGGCTCACCCTCGATATACACGTGCGCCGTGGGCGACATGGTTTCGTATGAGCCGTGGCTTTCGAAAACCACGGTAAACGACTTGGACGTGTCTTTCACCGACGTAAATGTATACGTAAGCACGCGCACGTCCGCATACGGATTGAAATTGGGGTCGAGCGAAGTGAAATTATTTTTGCCGTCTTTCTCCATAGCTTTGACCTTCGTACTGCCCACATAGGTTTCCTTGCTGAATACGCGGAAATCTATATCGAAGTTTCCCTTCATCTTGTTGGCAAACGTAAAACTCGATCCGTCGGCTTCGTCGCCCGTTTTCTTCGTCTCGAGATAAAGTCCCGATTTGCCGTCGTCGAGACGGGTCTTTTGCTCGCGTCTGTCGGGGTCGTACAGTACCGATTCGTTGTCTATTACTCGCGCCGTATCGACGAATGCGGCGTAGTCTTCGGTGTAGTTAAAGTCATTCGTGTCGAATACTATCCCGCCCACGTTGACTTGGGCATCGGGCGTCTTTTCTTCGGCGCGCGCCGTCATGCCGAACACCGACGCCGCAAGCACGAGCGCCGTAAATATTGCAGCAAATGCGCATTTCCTACTCGTTTTCACACTCATCTCATTTTCTCCTTATTTTTACGCCACTTTATTTATGGCAATATTTGACTCGCTTAGTTGTTGTATCTCGTAGAGCGTAAGTCCCGCCCAATTTTCCGACCAATCGGCTTTGCGTTCGCTCGAAGCGATGTACAGTTTACCGTCGTGCATGGATACAATCCCCACGCTCGGCGATACTTGCAACTCGTTGAACGCGTAGCCCACTGCGCCTTTCCCGTCCGCTATGCCGTACTTTGCGCCGAGCACAAGCCCCGTTTCGACGCCGTTCCCCGTTAGCGATTTCTCTTCCGCCTCGGTAGCGTCTATAAAATACACGCAGTTGTTCTTAAAGCCCGCGCTTTGACGTGCCTCGAGCAATCCATAGGTCGACATAATATACGTATTCGTGTACCGATCGTAGCACAGATTCTGCGCGCTGTAATCGTGCGCGCCGTAGTAGAAAAAGTATATGCCGTCAAAGTTTTCGGGACCCGTCGCGTCGGATATTTGGGCAAACGGAACGGCGTAATTCTCCCAATCGGATGTATCGAACTGCACGATAACTTGATAGTCGTTGTCTACTCTGTCGGCGGCTGACTTTTCCACGCCGCCCACGGAAACTTTTTCGCTCTGTCCGGGTGCGCCGAGTCCCATGGTAAGATACGTTTTGCCGTCATTTACACCGAACTTCGGTCCGAACGTACAAGAGTCTATACTGTTGTTTACGCCGTATTTGCCCGAAAGAGAAAGCCACTCGTCCGAAAGCGCGTTGCCTTCCGCATCATAGCCGTTTTCTTTTGCAAGCTCGAGTATAGGCGCGCCCACGTATACGCAAGTACACACGTCCTCGAATTTCATATTGAGTTTGTCGATTTTCTCGCAGTCGAATATGAGCATATAGCACAGCTTGTCGCCGCCGTCCTTTCGTGTGTAGCTTACATACAGTTTGTCATCTGCCCTATTGTACGCCGCATCGCCCATGTGCCCCGTTATTCCCGTTACCGTGCCGACCACTTCGCCGTCCGCCGATTGCTTGATAAGCCTATCCGCAAACGAATAGTAAAAGTAGTCGCCGTATCTGTCCGTTTCTGCGCCTTGCACGTGCTCGGCGGTAGGGTGCCAACCCGCGTCGTAACTTTTGGCGTACAATTTATTGCGTTCGCCGCATACGGTGACCGTCACTCTGCGGCTTAAATTCGTGGTTTTTTCCGACACCGTAACATATGTTACGCCCTTTCCCCTGCCGCGTACTTTGCCGTTTTCGTCTACCGACACCACGTCGCGATTCGCCGCCGTGTATGTAAAGTCGCTCGGCTGTCTGCCCTCGACTTCGATTGCCGCATATTCGTCTTCGCTTAGGTCTATTTCGATAAAATTCTTTTTCGTTGTAAATCCGCCTGTTGACGAGAGGGACGAAACCGAAATCATATATTTTTTCGTGCCGTTTGTCACGATGCTTGCGCCGTCGGTAACGGCATACACGCGCACGTATCCTCTGCCCGTTGTCTCCACGGTAACGACGTCCGTCGCGGACTTCCAAGCGGCTTCGTCGTCGGATTTGATATATACCTCTTCGCCGACGCTCATTTCAAGCAAAACCGTTTTGTTGTCCAGTGCGCTCGGCGTATTCCCGTTGCAACCGCACATTACCGTCGCAAGTACGAACCCAAGCAGTATTGCCGCGATTTTCTTTTTTGTCATATTTTCCCTTTCGCTCCTTTTGCGTCAGCAGCTTGCGTCAGCCGCAAGCCGCTTTGGTTTTTCATCGCAAACGTACAAGTTTATTGCTTTATTAATTGTATCACTAAGTTCCCCCCCCCACGCAAGTCCTATATTACGTTTAATTGTCCTAATATTACTTTTTTACTTGACTTCCTTTCGTTTTTGCGATATACTTTCGGTATGCAGATTATACAGCACACTTTCGGCGGAAATAGCAGCGAACCGACTTTCAAACTGATGATGTACTTTCACCTTCGTTTCGAACGCGTGTACAAAAATCCGGTGCAAACTCTTTCCTACGGTAAGATTTCGTATATCCTCTCCGGCACGGGCGAATACACGCAAGGCGACGTCACTGTCCCCATGAAAAAAGGCGACTTGCTCATCATAAATCCGTATACGCCTCATATCGAAAGTTCGTCCGAAAACGACCCTATAGAGCATCTTTACTTTTGTTTCAATGCGTCCGTGTTCGACGACAAACAGCCGAATAAGCATAATGCTTTCTATTCCGATGACGATATGCCGCAAAATAATATCCGTATTTACGATTTTTCGGAGTATCATTCCGCGTTCACGGCGTTGAAAGATATGTTCGCAAGCGAAATACAGCAAAAAAAGCCGTACTACGAAGCGAAATTGCAGTACGCCTTTCACATGCTTATAATAGACATTTTGCGTAAAACCGAACTGTCTCGTTCCCCGTTGCCGCCCGTTTCGCTCAACAAAAGTATGCGAATCCCCGTAGCTGTGGTGCAATATCTCAAAAGCTATTACACGTTTCCCCTTTCGCTCGACAAAATCAGCGACCACTTTTACGTGAGCAAAACCTATCTTGCCTATATCTTCAAAAAAACATACGGCATGACGGTTATGGAATATCTCAACAAAATACGTCTCGAAGAAGCACAACACCATTTGCATTCGAGCGACATGTCCGTCTCCGACATCGCGGCGGCAACCGGTTTCGTCAACGCCTCCTACTTTGCCCGTGCCTACAAAAAATATTTCGGTCGCACCCCTTCCGAAGAAATCCGCCTCGCCTCCCAGAATAAACACTCCGATTAGCGCGCTTTCTTACAAATCCGAACTGTTTTTATCCGACGGGAAATTCACGGCTTTTTCCCTTTATATAGCCCATACGGGACAGTACCACGCCGTGCGACTGTACGGCACAAGTTCATCGCTTAAACAAACGACCAACCCCGTTTGCACTTCTTTTTTGAGTACATCGAGATACGTATTCAAATAGTCGGCATAATTAGGTAGAAAACATCTAAAAACGTATATAAATCACCCCTAAACAGCCGTTTGGCACCAATTCGGGTGCTTGTATAAACGAGAGGCGTATTCACATAGTCGGCATAATATAGGTAGAAAACATCTAAAAATGTATATAAATCACCCCTAAACAGCCGTTTGGCACCAATGCGGGTGCTTGTATAAACGAGAGGCGGCAAAGCTGGCGTACGCGGCTGCGCCGCGCCGCCACCCTCGCGCTTCGCGCTCGGGCGCCTACAAGCACCCGCAACCGACCGACCAACCGACGAACCGAAATAGACTACAAATTAACCGATCACCCAACAAATTTTACATCCGTAGCAACGACAGCGGCGGCGAAATTCGGGCGGCACGCGCGGGCTTTCCGTGCCCGCCCATATTTCGCCGCCGCATCTTTCCGTTGTGCGCTAATTAGCTGTTGTGCGACAGTATGTTCCATTGCATTACCCAAGAGTACCTTTGTGTACTTTATTGTCTTTCAATATCATCGCATTATTTTTTACGTTATGGTATAATGCTTGGTATAAGAGTACATATCAAGCTAATTTGTCCGCTTCAGGCAATTACCTATACAATGGGAAAGAAATTAAATTTACCACGTGTAGAAAATTCAAAGGTCTTGAAGCCGACATGGTTATATTGGTAGATGTTGATTATTCTGTATTGCGCGATAACAATATGCTTTTCTACGTGGGGGCTTCTCGTGCTCGATTAGAATTGAGCATATTATGTAATCTTGATGATGACAAATGTTCCGTTGTAATCTCCGATTGGGGTGGTTTTGTAAAAAAGAATAATCCTAAACAAACTTTGTCGAAAATGCTTGGTTGTAAGTTGGAATAAGAATTTTCACTTTCTTCAACCATTATCAATTTCAAAAATGGATATTTTTGGTAAGATGTTCAACGAAGAGGAATAACGAAAAGCGAGTTTCCCGCTTGTTCCGAGCGAGCGAAGCGAGCGGCATCGAGAAAGGCAAAATACCACATTTTGGCTTTCTCCTTATCCTGCTTAGGCATTGAAAATTGCCGCAATTTTGGGATGTTTTGGTGCGTTATTCCGTACATAAAATAATCGCAAGAGCTGAAAAATACTCAATCGTCAAAAAGCCGATATAGACAAACAACTTGCCAACATTACGAATGCGATTTGCCAAGGAATATTCAATCAACATACGCAGGCAAAAATGATTGAGTTGAGCAACACGCAACAAGCTTTGGAGGCACAGATAGCGGACGAGCAAGCAAAAACGATACTTCCGTTAAAAGAAGCGCGCGTGATTTCTTTCTTGAAAAACTATACCGAGATTGTAAAATGCGCTGACAAAACCGAAAGCCTTGACAATATGAAACGGCTGTTTGATGTGTTTATTAAAGAAGTCATATTCGACGGCGAACGGTTTTTAATCATTATGAAAACCACAAACGAGCCGCTCGACCCCGAAAAAAGACAAAAAGAAGAAGCAACCCGAAAAAAGTTCGAATTGCTTCGTTTTGGTGACTCCAGCGGGAATCGAACCCGCGTTACCGCCGTGAAAGGGCGATGTCTTAACCGCTTGACCATGGAGCCATACTTATTCGATACAAAAATCGGCAATTGACGGGCGCGCTTAAAGCCTCGGAATGCCGACTTCTGGGGTATTATAGCACGTTTCTACGATATTGACAAGCGTTTTTAAATAAATTTTGATAAGGTTTATCATAAAATTCTCGCTTTACGAAAAAAAACGGAAAAACACAAGCTTAAAAATCACGTTACGGCTGTAATTTTTTTTGATTTACGCTTAACTGAATTACAATCGTTTAGCGGCGCAATAGCGAAATTAAAAAACTGCGCTTCCCTCCTCTTTATTAAAAAAAATGACAGCGGCTGCAGGACGCATACCGCCGTCTTTAACATTTAAGTTGGTTTTAAGTAAATACGGGCACCGATGACTTAATCCTTCTGGGGAATAACGGGATAAAGCTGTATGCTGTTTCCGCCGTCTATAATAAGTTCCGCCCCCGTAGTATTTCGTGCGTGCTCGGCAAAATACCAGACTGCGTCAGCAATATCCTTTCCTTCCGCCACATCGCCCAAAGGAGTGAAAGCGGACGGAACGGTTTTGTACCACTCGGGATTTTTCTCCCACCTGTCGGTGCGAATCATGCCGGGAAGCACGGCGTTGACGCGAATGTTGTATTTACCCAGGTCAAACGCCAGCCCGCGCATCATACCCAGCTGTCCGCCTTTGGACGCCTCGTAAGCGATACGGTCGGGAATGGCGCGGTAAGCGGTGTTCGAGTTTATAAACACAATATTCCCGCCTCCGCGCGATACCATGCGTTTGGCGGCGTGTTCCGCGATACAATAGTTCCAAACCACGTTGGTGTTGATGACGCGCATAAAATCGGCAAGCGGGTTTTGGAAAATCTTCTGATTCAGTCCCTGGTCCGCCGCGTTAAGCACTACGCATTCGACAAAAACGCCTTTTTCGTCCAGCATAGCGAAAAAATCGTCCACCTCTTTTTCGAGAACGTTACCGCAGTCGTCAACCGAATCCAGCACATAACCGTCTATTTTCACAAGAGGAAATTTTTTTCTGTAATCGGCTTGCGCCGCGCTTACCTTTTCCTTACTGCGCCCGGTAAAGACGACGTTATACCCTTCCGACGCAAACTTTTCCACAATGGCAACGCCCGTATTTACGCAAGCGCCCGTAACAAGCGCCGTTTTTCTTTCCATAATCGCTCCCGCAAAAAATTTATCGCTTTATTATTCCAAAATCGTGAAACCGAAAAAACTAATCCTCATTATCGAACACGCGCACGTAATCGACGTAAAAGCGGTCGGCCATCACTTCTTCGGTGCACTCGGCGGTAGCCGCATTCCTGCGATAGCCCTGCACTTCGGTCGAAATTAAAATAAACTGTTCCACCTCCGAAACGGGAGAAGAAGTACGCGCCGTTTCCTTGCCGTCGAGGTAGAAAACGTAACCGTCTTTAGCCCACTCCATGCCCACGCGATGATATTCCCCGTCGTTTACGAAAGGATACCTTACGCGCGCCACCTCCTGAAACTGTTTGCCGTAGCCGCCGTAAATATTGCCCGAAGTAAGCTCTCCGTTGCCGAAATTTTCTATGACGTCGTTCTCCACTCCGCATAAAGCGGGATTGTAAGCCGCGCCTATGGAGGGCGACTGCAGCCAGAAAGCACTCCACCAGAAATTCAGCTTCTGGAATTTAACGCGCGCCTCGTAATAACCGAATCTGTGCATGAACTTGGGTTTACTGAGCGGCTTTAAGGGCCACATCTCTATTTCGTCTTTCCATGGATTGTCGCCGTGCTTTTTATTAATGCGATTCTGAATTGCTTCGAAATTCAATTGATCGAAACTGTTTCCGCCTGTCTGTAGCTGCGACGACCTTAAGCAGCCGTCCTCGAATACGGGTTTAAAAACCGCATTGCTTTTGCCGTCGAGATAAACGCCCTTGTCGGTATAAGCCGCGAAACGCTCTCCCCAGTAATCAAGGCGGTAACTCCACTTGCTTTCGTCAAGCTTTTCTCCGTCAAACTCGTCGCTGAAAACCAATTTCCACTTTTTCCCCTCGGGCAGTAAACTGTGTTCATGCCCTTTTACCTCGAATTCAACCATTATTTTGCTCCTTAAAAATATATTTCTTTTTTAAAAGATTCAGAAATAAAATTTCTTGTTGGCGGGCCGTATGTCCGTAAGCGCGCCCGTATAATGTCTTAACTCATGGCGAACGTAAGGATGTTTAAGACATTCCTTCTCGTTAAGCTCTATGCCCAGTCCCGGTTTATTGCCGATTTTTATGCGGCCGTCGATGCACTCGAGCGCTTCATCGGTTATATCCGACCTGTAATCCACGTCGCTGTACATAATTTCCAGCATACAGAAGTTGGGACAGCACGCCGCAAGCTGAAGCGTAGCCGCGTTTGCGACGGGTCCCGACGGATTGTGCGGTGCAAAAGGAATCTGCATACTTTCCGCTATTGCCGCTATTTTTTTGGTTTCCATTATGCCGCCCGCGTGCGAAACGTCCGGCTGAATGTAATCCGCCGCACGCAAAGCGAACATTTCCCTGTATCCGCAACGGCCGTAAAGTCTTTCGCCCGCCGCAATCGGAACGGGCGACTTGTCGCGCACGGCCTTAAGCGCCTCGAGATTGTCGGGCGGAACGGGCTCTTCCAAAAACATGGGCTTAAAAGGTGCGATTTCGTTTGCCACGCGTATAGCCGTGGGCACGTCGAACCTGCCGTGAGCCTCGATAAGAATATCCGCGTCGTCGCCTACCGCTTCGCGCACCGAAGCAATACAACGAATCGCCGTATCCAATTCCTTAACGGACAACTGCCTGTACGCCTTGCCGAAAGGGTCCCACTTAAGCGCCGTAATTCCTCTTTTTACAACTTCTTTTGCTTTTGCGGCAAACTCTTCGGGAGTTTTTGCCCCGCTAAACCAACCGTTGACGTATATTCTGCAATCGTCGTTTGCTTTGCCGCCCAAAAGCTGATAAACGGGCACACCCAAAGATTTACCGAGAATATCCCATAAAGCCGTTTCCACGGCGGAAAGCGCGCTCATAAGCACGGCGCCGCCCCGCCAATATGCGTCGCGGTAAATATCGTGAAAATGTTTTTCTATAAGGCGCGGGTCCTTGCCTTTGAGGTAATCGGCAATATGCTCTATTGCGCCCACAAGAGCCTTTTCCTTGTATTCCAGCGTACCCTCGCCCACTCCGTCTATTCCTTCGTCGGTATAAACCTTGACGAATACCCAATTCGTGCGGAAACAGTCCACAACGAAAGTCTTGACGTCGGTAATTTTCATCAGGCGTTTCTCCTTGCTTTAAAACTTGACTTTTATTATAATCGATTGGATTTCGGCAATCTACACAAATCTACATAAAAATTATCAATATCTTACGATTTTATTGATTTTAACGGGCTATTTATATTATAATATTAATATAATCGCAAGTATCGGCACAAAACGCGGGAAATAAAGACAAGGGAGAATATAAATGTTTATCGGAAAAATAGATTCTTTCGGCATTTTCGATTTAACGGATTTGTTTAAGAGAAACAAAAAATCCAGAACTCGTTGCCGCAAAGTGGAAATGTTTGAATTCGAATACATTGTTTCCGACGGTGGCATCACCGTGATAAACGACAAAAAATACTGTCTGTCCCCCAAGACTTTCATACTTCGGAAACCCGGGCAGAAAAGTTACAGTCTTCGTCCGTTTAAATGCCAGTATTTTCACATTGCGATTGACCGCGGCGGAGAATATTTTAAGGTTTTGAAAAGTTTACCCGATTTTTTCCCGCTGACGGACGGGACCAATTGCCGCAACATAATGGAGTCGCTTATACTGCACCTTACCAACAACGGCGTCGACCCCTATTGCTACTATACCAACGCCAAACTTCTGGAACTGTTTTACCTGCTTTCCAATTGCGCCGACCTTAAACACGAAACTAATGCGGGGTTTTACGCTCCGGCACGTCTGGAGTCGGTAAAAAAAGCCGTGGAATATATAAAAAATCATTGTGAGGAACCGATTAAACTTAAGGACCTTGCGTCATTGACGGGATACTCCCCTAATTATTTTCACAGCGTTTTTTCCGCCGCGACGGGAATCACCCCGCAGCAATTTATAATGAACGAACGTTTGAAAAAAGCAAAACGCCTGCTTGCCACTACGCAGAAATCCTTGCTGGAAATCTCATGCGAATGCGGTTACTCCTCGCAGTCATATTTTACCGAACAATTCAAAAACGTAATGCTTTTGACTCCGGGCGAATACAGAAAAATGCTGACGGCGCAATATGCCGTGCCTTTTAAAAATCAACTGTGAATTTTTAAAAGGCATCAGTTGACAAAAATGCTTGATTTTAAAAAACATTGTACGCAAAAATATTGCGCGCATTTTTTGTGCTAATAAACAAAAAATAAAAAACTCCATTAAAGCCAATCCAATAAATCCGCTTAAGTGTGATTGAAAATTATTTTACGTCAAACTAAACCGCTCTCTTTTTTATCAAGCGGCAATACGCAATAAAAAAATTTTTTGATTTAAATCCGATTGCAATTTTCGTCCGCAGTACGGCAACAAAAAAAGAGAGGAAAAAAATCCTCTCTTTTTAACGTGGTTTCAGCGTGAAAAAATCTGCCTTTATCGGTAATTGTTACTGTATCACGAAGCTTGCAATAAAAAAAACCTATTGCCGCCCAACCACATGGGTCTGGATTGCAATAGGTATACAATTTGGTGGCGGCGAATAGATTCGAACTATCGACCTGTCGGGTATGAACCGAATGCTCTGGCCAGCTGAGCTACGCCGCCACAAAATCAGCCATAATATAATATCACAACGAGAGAAATATTGCAACAAAAAAAGGCGACATTTCGCTAAAAAAATTTTTACTCCTTAAGCAGAGAAAAACCCGCTTTCGTAAAAGCGGGTTTTTGTAATAAGCTTAGTGCTCGAACTGACTGGAATAAAGCTGCTCGTAAAATCCTTTCTTTTCCATAAGCTCCGCATGCGTACCCTGCTCCACTATGTCGCCGTCGCGCATAACCAGAATCTTATCCGCGTTTGTTATGGTGGAAAGGCGGTGTGCGATTATAAAGCTGGTACGTCCTTTCATAAGAGTAATCATGGCGTTTTGAATAAGCTGTTCGGTGCGGGTATCGACGGAACTTGTCGCCTCGTCCAGAATAAGCACTTTAGGGTCAGATAAAAGTGCGCGGGCGATGGTAAGAAGCTGTTTTTGTCCCTGAGAGATATTGTCCGCCTCCTCGTTGATGACAAAGTCGTAACCGCCGTCAAGCGTGCGGATAAAGTGGTCCGCGCTGGCAAGTTTTGCGGCGGCGATAACCTCCTCATCGGTGGCGTCAAGGCGGCCGTAACGAATGTTATCCATAACCGTACCGCTGTAAAGCCACGTGTCCTGAAGCACCATGCCGAACTCTTCCCTCAATGCCGAACGCTTGTAATCCGCGATATCCCGTCCGTCCAGCAGGATTTTACCGCTGTTCAGGTCGTAATACCGCATAAGAAGTTTTACTACGGTGGTTTTGCCCGCGCCCGTGGGGCCTACAATCGCTATTTTCTGTCCGGCTTTAACCGAGCACGAAAAGTCTTTAATTATGATTTTATCGGGGTCGTAACCGAAATGAACGTTACAAAATTCCACGTCGCCTTTAACCGACTGAGGAACCGCTTCGCCCGTTTCCTTTTCGTCCTCCGCCTCCAGGAAACCGAAAACGCGCTCTGCCGCGGCAACGGTGGACTGAAGCGTGTTGGCGATGTTTGCCACCTGTCCTATGGGTTGATTGAACTGTCTTATATAAGTAACAAATGCCTGAATGTCACCTACGGTTATCTTGCCGCTTGCAGTAAGCACACCGCCGATAACGCACGCCAGAACGTAGCCTATATTGCCCACAAAATTCATTATCGGGTGCATAAGTCCGGAAAGAAACTGCGATTTCTGCGCCGTTGCGGTAAGCTCCTTGTTGTAAACGGCAAATTCGGCAACGGATTCGTCTTTACGGTTATAAAGCTGAATGACTTTGTTGCCCGCGTACATTTCCTCTATATGCCCGTTTACCGCGGCAAGTGCGGCTTGCTGGCGTCGGAAATACTTCTGGCTGAATTTGACTACCGTTGCGATAAGCGCAAGCGAAACGGGCACAATCAGCACCGCGACTCCCGCCATAATCCAGCTTATGCTTATCATCATTACAAGCACGCCCACGATGGTGGTAATACTGCTTATCAGTTGGGAAAGGCTTTGGTTAAGCGTGGTGGAAATCGAGTCCACGTCGTTGGTAAGATAGGAAAGCACGTTTCCGTTTGTCGTGCCGTCGTAATATTTAAGCGGCAGTTTGTTGATTTTCACGTCGATGTCGCGCCTCAGCCTGTAAGAAGTCCTTTGAGCGACGCCCGCAAGAATAAAGGACTGCGCGTAAGACACCGCCGCCGAAACGAAAATAAGCACCGTGATGACGGTAAGCAGTTTTATGATGGCGTCAACGTCGATTGAGGGCCGCTCGTAAAGGCTCATGGAAAGCACGCCTTCCGCGTAGTCGCCCAGACTTTTTTCGTATTCTGCTTTCCGGGAAGCGGAAATCACGCCTTTTTCTTCCAGAACGTCAAACAGCTGATTGAAATCGGAAATTCCCTCCGCGTAAGCCAGCGCTGAAATAGAATCGTAAGGAATATTCTGATTGTCGCGAACCATGGCGTCCGTTTCGTCGTAAATCTGCCGCTGCATAAAGCCTTCGATCAGTTTATCGGTGCTGCTGCCCAAAAGTTTGGGAATATTAAGCGTAAGCACGACCGAGGCAGCCGCAAACAAAAGCGAAAGTATTATCGCAGGCAAAGAAACGCGCATATACTTCAGTAATTTTACAAGCGTGCCCTTAAAATCCTTGGCTTTTTCGCCCGGGCGCATGGCAGCGTGTCTGCCGCCGCCCATGGGTCCCCTCGGGGGACGGACCGAATTTCTGTCTTCACTCATTTTGCAAGTTCCTCCTCCGATAACTGAGAGCGCGCGATATCCGCGTAAACGGGACAGGATTTCAAAAGTTCTTTATGCGTGCCCATTCCCGCGATTTTACCCTCGTCAAGTACGATTATGCGGTCGGCGTTCATTATGGTTCCAACACGCTGAGCCACAATAATTACGTTTTTGTCTTTTTCGTTTTCCTTAAGCGCGGCACGCAAGGCGGCGTCGGTTTTAAAGTCCAGCGCGGAAAAACTGTCGTCGAACACCAGCACCGGCGCGTCCTTGTAAAGCGCGCGCGCAATACTGAGTCGCTGTTTCTGTCCGCCCGAAACGTTACCGCCGCCCTGAACAATCTCGCTTTTGTACGTATCCTCTTTTTCGGAAATGAATTCCTCCGCCTGAGCGGTCCTCGCGCTGCGAATCATTTTTTCGTCGCCGTCGGGGTCCTCGGGCGAAGCGAATTTGATATTGCTTTCGATAGACCCCGAAAACAGCAGACTTTTCTGTAAAACGTAACCGATGTTGTCCCTGAGCGACACAAGCGTATAATCCCTTATGTCTTTTCCGTCAAGGCGGATACAGCCTTCCGTCACGTCGTAAAGGCGCGGTATGAGTTTGATAAGCGTGGATTTACCGCTGCCGGTGGACCCGATAACCGCGGTAACTTCACCCGGCGAACACTTAAAGGAAATGTTGCTTATGACGTTTTCCTCGGCGCCTTCGTATTTAAAGCTTACGTTGTCGAATTCCAGCTCGCCGCGAATGTCCCGGGCTTCGACGGCGTTTTCGCGGTCTTTTACGCTGATATCCCGGTTAAGAGCTTCCGCCACTCTGCGCGCGGAAACGGCTGCCCTCGGGGCAAGCACAAACACCATGGTAAGCACCATAAAGGACATTACAATCTGAATTGCGTAACTCATAAACGCCATCATGGCGGCAACGTCGGTGACATCCAAAGCAAAATACGCCGCAATCCATACCACCGCTACGGAAACGCCGTTCATGGCAATGTTGATGACGGGGAAAAGTCCCGCCATAACCCTGTTGGTAAACAGGTTGACTCTGGTAAGCTCTTTGTTTACGCCGTCGAAACGCTGTTCCTCATGCTCTACGTTGTTGAACGCCCGAACGACCATCATTCCGTTAAGCCCCTCGCGCGCGACGCCGTTGAGTTTGTCTATCAAAGTCTGAAGCTTAATAAACTTTGGCTGAACGACAAACAACATTATCATAATCGTCAGTAAAACCAAAGCCACGGCGGCGACGATTACCCACAGCAAATAGCGCATGTTACGGCTTAAGGTAACGGCTTTGACTATGCCGCCCGTCGCCATAATGGGCGCGTAAATTACCATTCGTATGAACATAATGGAAAACATCTGAATCTGCGTAATGTCGTTGGTACTGCGCGTGATAAGCGACGAAACGGTAAATTTATCTATTTCCGCCGCCGAAAAAGAAGAAACTTTCTCGAAAATAGCGCTTCGCATATCTCTTGACGCGCGCGAACCTATAACCGACGCAAGATATCCCACACCGACAGACGAAAGCGTAACGGCCGCGGCGTATGCAAGCATTACTCCGCCGTACCGCAATATAACTCCCGTTTTTTCGGTTATGGATATGTCGGTAAGCGTGTTGACGATATTCTGCATATACGTCGGAAGTTCAAGGTCGCACAAAGCCTGAACTACAAGCAGCGCTATCGCACACAGTATCAGATACCAGTACTTTAAATAAAAATATTTTATTTTAACTTTTTTCTCACTCATCAGCCGATTTCTCCGAGTCCATATATTTTTCCAGCCAGTCGTCAAACATTCTGAAGCCGTCGATAATTGCGTTTTTTTTCGATTCGTCCATAGCCGCGTCCATCGCTTTATTAAGCTTGTCATAGGCTACGCCCGCTTTGGCGATTGCGTCCTTGCCCTTATCGGTAACGGTAAGCACCACCCGCCTTCGGTCGCCCTCGTCACGCTCCCGCCGAAGCATACCCGTGGACTCCAGCCGCGCGCAAATATTCGTCGCGTTTGACAGCGGAGTCTTAAGCGCCCTGCATACGTCGCTTACGTTTACTTTGCCGTCCGAATTAACGACAGCCTTAAGCGCTATCATCTGCGGCGGAGTAATGCCCGATTTTTTAAGCGGCAATACCAGAATCTGCATTATTTTCCTATGCGATGACCGCATAAGTTCGTGTACTTTTTCAGGAAAATCCGTCATTTAAGCCCTGCTCTCCTTTATTTTATACCTTGCGGCAACAAAAAATTACATAAATAATTATCACGGTAATTATTATAACGATAATTATTTTACTGTCAAGCGATTAATTTAAAAACAATATGAAATTTATTTTCACATAATTTTATAACGAATAAATTATTCATATTTAAAATCGCATAAAAAAACCGCCTCTCCCTTTTTGAGAAAGGCGGTTAAACTCCGCTGTATAATTATTCGGAAAGCACGTCCGTAAGTACTCCCACGAATTCGTCGGGTTTTTCGATATCCATACCCTCGGTGATAAGCGCTTCGGCGTAAAGAATTTTGGCGTAATTTTTCAGCTTGTCCTTATCGGAGTCAAACAGCGATTTGAGTTTTGCAAAAAGTTTATGGTCGGGATTGATTTCCAGCACTTTTTCCGCCGTCACGGGCACGGGCGAAGCGTTTTTCATGGCTTTGAAAACTTTTTCCATTTCCAACGAAACTTCTCCGTCCGCCGTAAGGCAAACCGCGTTGTTCTTCATTCTCTTAGACAGCCTTACCTCTTTGACGGCGCCGTCAAGCGCGTCTTTAATAAAATCGCAAAGCGGCTTGTTTTCCTCTTCTTTGGATTTTATTTCCTCTTTTTCGGCGTCACTTTCAAGCCCCAAATCCTTGGCGCCCACCGAACGGAACTCTTTTTCTTCGTAACTCATAAGCGTTTTAACGACAAATTCGTCCACGTTGTCGGGCATGTAAAGAATTTCGTAACCCTTATCCTTAAGAATTTCGGTCTGGGGCAGCTTGGAAATCTTTTCGACGCTGTCGCCGCAAGCGTAATAAATGTATTTCTGGTCCTGTTTCATTCTGCCGACGTATTCTTTAAGCGAAACAAGCTTGTCCTCGGTGGAGGAATGGAACAAAATAAGGTCTTTAAGCTCCTCTTTCTTTAATCCGAAATTGTTGTACACGCCGAATTTAAGACTAAGCCCGAATTCCTTGAAAAATTTGTCGTAAGTTTCGCGGTCGCTTTCCATGAACTTTTTCATTTCCTGGACAAGCTTTTTCTCCAGCCCGTTTGCAATCGCCTTAAGCTGACGGTTCTTTTGTAGCATTTCGCGCGAAATATTAAGGCTTAAGTCGGGACTGTCCACAATACCCTTGACAAACCCGAAGCAATCGGGAAGCAGGTCCTCGCATTTGTCCATGATAAGCACGCCGCTAGAATAAAGCTGCAGTCCCCTTTTATAATCCTTCTGATAATAGTCAAAAGGTGTATGCTCGGGCACAAACAGCAGCGCCGTATAGTTGACGTTACCCTCTATAGTGAAGTGGAACACTTTTACGGGGTCGGAAAAATCGTGAAATTTGTTCTTATAAAAATCGTTGTACTGCTCGGAAGTGATTTCCGTCTTTTTCTTCTTCCAAAGCGGCACCATGCTGTTAAGCGTTTCCGCCTCGGTATACGTTTCGTATTCGTCCTTATCCCCTTCTTTCTTATCGGGATTTTCCTTGACGCGCGATTTGGTCACGTCCATGACTATCGGATAGCGGATATAATCGGAATACTTCCTTATAAGATTTTTAAGATAGTATTCCTGTAAAAACTCGTCGTAATCGAAATCTTCGTCCTTATCCCTTAAGTAAAGTTTGATTTCCGTGCCGACGGTGTCCTTTTCGGCTTTTTCCACCGTGTAACCTTCCGCTCCGCTGCTGGTCCAAAGGTAAGCCTCATCCGCGTTGTATGCGCGGCTTTTGACCTCTATTTTCTTCGCCACCATGAACGCCGAATAAAATCCCACGCCGAACTGTCCGATAAGGTCAGTCTTTTCCTCCGACTTGTTTTTAAAAGCAAGAGTACCCGACTCCGCAATCGTACCCAGGTTTTTCTCCAGCTCTTCCCGAGTCATTCCGATGCCGTTGTCCGATACGGTAAGGGTGCGTTCCTTTTTGTCCGCCTTGATTTCGATTTTAAAATTACTGTCTACATTGCCGTCCGTAAGCGAAATAAAGTGCAGCTTGTCTATGGCGTCGCTGGCGTTTGATATCAGCTCGCGCAGAAAAATCTCCTTGTTGGTGTAAATGGAGTTGATCATAAGATCGAGTATGCGCTTGGATTCCGTTTTAAACTGTTTCATCTTAAAATATGCCTCCGAATTATTATTTAGCAATCTTTTTGTCTGATTATTAGCAGTCTTGTTGTTTAATTGCTAAAATATTATACATCTACTTAACCGCGTTGTCAAGATATTTAAGGAAAAAATTGTCCGATATTTTTTTAAAGTCCGCTTATTGAAAAATTCGGGAGTACGAAAAAAGCGCGGTATAAAATTTACCCGCGCCCTGAGTTTTGTTTTTTTATTCAATAAACGGGAAACTCGTAATCGGTAAAGAAAATAAGCATTGCCGAAAAAGTAAGGTGAAAAAGCGCCGTATTCCACTTAAGGTCCTTGCCCCACGCCTCCATCGTTGCGGTAGCGCCTTCGTTAAGCATACGGCCCATAGCCTCGTCGCTTAAAATAAGCTCTTTCATAAGCTCCTCCTCTTTCCACCGCTTAAGCAGCGCAAGGAGGGGAAAACTGCCGAAAATGTTGCAGCAGGCAAGCCTTTTTTCGCGTATCAGGTCAAGCGTGTTTTGCCTTAACCGCTTGTCGCCACCGATACCGAAAAACAGCGGAAAAACGTTGGAATGAAGCGCGGAATGCGTCGTGGTTTCGCTGTCTATAAAAAGCGCTCTTTCTTGGTCGTAAAACGCGTTTATAAAAGCTTTTTCCAATTCTTTTACCGGCAAAGCGGGTTTTCCCGCGACGGCGGCGCAATAGTTGCGCGCTTTTATCGCACCGATGTAATACGCGTTTATTACGTTATGAAAGCCCGTGCAGATTGTATTTTCCTCAAGCCTAAAGTCGTATCCGTCCCTTAACTGCGGCGGCCAGTCCATGACGTTCCACTTGTCGAGATTGCCTATAAGCCCGTCGGTACGCGAAAAGCCGCGGAAATAATCAAGCATTTTGTCAACAAAAGGCAATAATTTCCGCACCGTATCCGCGTCCTTACTCAGTCCGTAATAATCCGCAAGAATCCGCGGAAACAACAGCGAAGCGTCGGCAATTTCCTGCATATGGGCGCAAGGACCCTGCGCGGTAAGCCCGGGGCAGATAAAAGAAGTAGCCGCCTGGTTCTGAAGCATTTTCCGCATCATGGCAGTGTCGCCCGTAAGAAGAGAGTGCGCAACCGATATCGTCCAGCCGTCCTGAAAATACTGTCCCTTTTCGCGCGTGGGACAATCCATATACACTTCTTGAACGCCGTACTTAAGCGTGTTTTTGCACAGCTCCCAAACCTGTTTCGCGCGCTTGTCTGCCCCCTCGTAACGACGGAATTCCTTAAACGGATAATGTCTTACCCGCATTCGGACGCTTCCTTCGTCGAGGTTTGCGCCCTTTTCCGTCGTAATTTCGAGGTACCTGAACGCCTTGTAATCGAAAGCCTCGTATTTGTCCTTTCCGCCCGAAAGCGTAAGCGTATCGCCGTAGTCGCAGCCGCAGCGAAGAGGATTTTTTATATTTCCGTCGTCGTCAAACTCTTCTCCCGCCACGACCGTGACTTTACTTCCCTTTCTGCCGCTGACCGTAAACTCGGGATATCCCACGCGTTCGCAGCCGAAATCGAACAAGACCGAATCGCCGCGGCGACGGACGGAAACGGGCTTTTCCTCGTAATACGTAAGGTTTTGAACGGGCGCGGGCACAAGCGTATAATCGGCGTACTTGCTTTGCTCCGCGTGAAACCAATTTTCCGCGGAATAATTTTCCTTCATAAAGCCGTTTTCGGGAGAACTGAAATCGTAATCTTCTTTGAACTGTGTATTGTATCCCGTCACTTCTGCCTTAAGATAACCGCTGTGAGGGGCGCACAAAAAGCTCTCGTCGGAAACAAGCGCGGTTTTGCCGTCCGCTTCAAGCTCCAGCCACAAGCCTGTACGCATATCGCCGCTTACGGTAACGCGGTTAAGCACTCCGTAATAATAGGTATGCACGGCAACAGTGTTGACGCCTTTACGAAGATATTCCGTGACGTCGACGGTATTGTAATACTGACTGAAATAATACCCCGGCACGGGCCCCGACAGCACGAAATTGCCGTTGACGTATAACTTGAACAAGTCGTCTGCGGTAATTTTTATCATTACTCGGCCGAATCCGTCAAGAGTAAATTTTTTCAGAAAAAGCGTGTGTATATTCTTCATATCCTCGGGGTGAGAATACGAAAAATTATTATCCAGCTGTTTGTGAAATACGTTTAACGGCTTTAGCTTGGCATAAAGAGGATGCGTAATCCATTTTCCTTTCATAATAAAAACCTGCCTTTTGCCTAATGTCGGCAGCGTCTCGGAATAAACCCGATTCGCCCGAATTTTTTGTGCTGCGTTATCGGCTTTAACCGATAAGAAGCCAAATCGGCTTCTGCCGCAAAAATTAAGAACTCGTTTAACTTTTTTACAATTTTTTGCGTTAATAAAACAGAATTCGTTTTTTCCTCGTCAAATCGTCCGCGAACGCAAAAAAAAGTTTTAACTTTTAAAGTTTATACCGCCAAAAAAAGGAAGCGCGTTTTTTACACGCTCTTCCCTTTTTATGCGAATTAAATCGGAATTTATTTTATAATAAGGGTAATGCTGCCCTTGCCTTTTTTGGGGGCTTCCCACTTTTCGTCCAGCACCGGTCCGCAGGAGTGAGAACCTATGCCCGACATAAAGAAGTCAAGACTGAGATACGTGCCGTCGGATTTAGGCAGCTCCCAATCGTGGGCGCAGTCTGTAAGCGTTTCCGCCGAATACGGAAGCGCGGAGAAAGAGAAATTGTCCTCGGCGCGCAAAACCGTTTTGCCGTCGGTGATTTCCATAAACTCGGTGCCGTAGTGACTTCCGTTTTCCTGCGGGCGGACGTAAGACACCATCAAATCTTTGACCTTATCCTCGTAAACGTCCTTAACGGAGGCGATTCGCTTGTCGATATACGCCTCGTAAGGGCCAAAGCCGTAATATTTGACTTTATCGAATTTTTTACTAAGCTTGGTCTTTAATCCCACTCTCGGCGGGTATTTTGCGTAGGAAGCAAACTCGTAATCGATTTTTACCGAAACCGCATTGTCGTAGAACTCGTAAGTAAGCGTGTAACTCGATACGGGCTCAAGCTTGACGGGAGCAATGTGTCCGGTAAAACGCACGACGTTGTTTTCGACATCCACGCGCCTTACTTCGCTGAAAATTTCGTAATAGCGGCACTGAATCCAATCGTTTTTGACGTTACGGTCGTTGTCGGTGGGGGCACGCCACAAGTTAAGCTCTATGGGCGACTCCAGAATCTCGCCGTTTTTGCCCTCAATAGACACGACGGCGGCGTTGGTTTTATCCAGTTTATAGGAAGCGGAAGCGGTTTTAACCGTGATATATCTGCCCTCGTCGGCAATTAAGGGAGTAGCCGCCTTCTTTTGTGTATAAACGTCCACCCTCTTCGTCCAGCCGCCGCGCGCAATTTCATGACCTTTCTTCAAAAGGCCAAAGTCGGATTTAAGCGTAATCGACGCGATGAGGACGTGGTCGTAATCCACGTCGAACGTCACGGTTTCGGCAGGCTGCAGGCACAAATCGAAATTCTCGCGCTTGACTTCCTTGCCCATGTTTTTGTATGTAAGCGTAAGCATACCTTCGACGGGCATAAAGTAGTTAAGCGATTTTACGGTCAGCTTTCCGTCCTGAAGGTTAAAGCGCACGGGCTCGTAAGCTTTTTTCATCTCCATGGACTTTTGCGTAAGCTTTCTGTCTGCGGTGATGATGCCGTCCATGCAGAAGTTGCCGTCGTGCAAAGTCTCGCCGAAGTCGCCGCCATATCTTAATCCCTTGTCGCCGTAAAGCACGCCGTGGTCCGCCCACTCCCAGACGAAAGCGCCCATATAGCGGTCGGAAGAATAAATTATATCCCAGTAATCTTTAAAGTCGCCGGGGCTGTTGCCCATCGAATGGCAGTACTCGCACAGCACAAGCGGACGGTATTCGCGCGGGTCTTTAAAATACTCTTCGGCCATCCAGGAATACGGCGGATACATACGGCTGACCATATCCACGGGCTCGGAGTAATAATAATCCTCGCCGCGTTTTTTGCGGTCATAGTGCCACAGACTTTCGTAATGCACGGGACGGTAGTCGTTTGCCTTGACCCATCTTAACGCGCGCGCGAAGTTTTCGCCGTAGCTGCATTCGTTGCCCAGCGACCAGATAATTACGCTGGGGCGGTTTTTGTCCCTGCCTATATTGCATTTTTGTCTGTCTAAAATCGCCTGCATGAACTGCGGGTCGTCGGCAATCTGGTCGTAATTGGCGTTTTCGTAACCCGTAAAGCGCGAAACCACGCCGTGGGACTCAAGGTCGGACTCGTCCATGACGTAAAAACCGAATTTGTCCGCAAGCTGATAAAACTCGGGCATATTGGGGTAATGCGACGTACGAATGGCGTTGACGTTGAGCTTTTTCATAAGCGTCATGTCTTCGATAACGTTTTCCACCGTGACAGAAGCGCCCGTGCGGCAGTTGAAGTCGTGGCGGTTTACGCCTTTCAGTTTTATGGGTTTACCGTTCAGAAGATAAACGCCTCCGCTTACTTCGGTGGTGCGGATACCCACTTTTTCACCGATAACTTCGTCCTTGTAAGTAATGGTCATATCGTAAAGGTAAGGATTTTCCGCGCTCCACAAAATCGGGTCCTTAACCTTGAAAGTAACGGTTTTACCCGCGCTTACCTTCTTTTCCTCGCCCAAAAGGCTTACGGTAGCCTCGGTTCCGTCAAGCAACGTGAAAGTAACGGTTCCGTCAAGGGCGGTTTGGATTTTGTAATCCACAACGTGACCCGCGGGGCGCGACAAAAGATATACGTCGCGGAAAATACCCGTAAAGCGCAGTTTGTCCTGGTCCTCGAGATAGGAGCCCATGCACCACTTAAGCACCAGAACGTCCAGCTTGTTTTCGCCGTCGGTAAGATAATCCGTTACGTCGAACTCCGACTGACGGTGAGCAATCTGAGAAAATCCGACGAAACGGTCATTGACGTAAAGATAGAAGCAGGAGTCCACCCCTTCGAAATTAAGGTAATACTTCTGATCGGCTTTTTTAAGGTCGAATTTTTTGCGATAATGATATGTAGGGTTCTGATTGGGGACGTAAGGCGGATTATACGGGAAAGGATAGTTGACGTTGGTATACTGGAAATGGTCGTAGCCGTAGTACTGCACGCAGCCCGGAACGTCGATTTCAGCATTCGTTTCTTCAAGATAAAAGTCGTCTTTTACGTCAAGGACGCTTTCGTAATCCTTAATCTGCCACTTACCGTCAAGGTCGGTAAACCTGCCGCTTTGCTTCCTGTCGGCAAAAGCGTCCTCGCCCGCTTTGAACGGTATGTAATACGCGCGCGTATCCAATACGCCCACAAAGCCGCTTTGTTCATAATACTTTTTAAGCATCTTCCCTTCTCCTTTTTATCTGAGCTTTTTATATTATAACTTTTTGTCCATTAAAGGTAAAGCTTTTAAAACCCTTTTCCGAAAAACAATATTGTCGAATTTACCGCAATCAAAAAGTCAATTTTGTCCTGTTTCATTTTTTATCGCCGCGATAAGTTCGTCAACGCAATCGATGGTCATAAGGCGGGTTTTTATTTCCTTTCCTCCCTTTACGCCGCGAAGGTAATACCCAAGGTGTTTGCGTATGTTTACGCACGCATAACGCTCGCCGTAATTATCGCGCATAAGCACGATTTGGCGCAAAAGCGTCTGATAAACAGGCGGAGTATCCGTTTCCCCCGTCAGACGCGAAAAAATCCACGGGTCCCCTATCGCCCGTCTTCCCACAGCGAAAGCGGCCGCGCGGTCAATTAATTCGCCTATGTTTTCCTCACATACGTCGCCGTTTCCTATTACGGGAACGGAAACCGAGTCGGCTACGCGCGCGATGGTATCCCAATCGCTTTTGCCGCCGTAGCCCTGGGACCGAGTTCTTCCGTGAAGCGTAATCGCCGCCGCGCCCGCTTTTTCCAACGTGCGGCAGAACTCGACCGCGACGTTTTCGTCCGCGTCGAAGCCGATGCGCGTCTTTACCGTAACGGGCCGAGTGCCCCCCGACTCCACGCACGCCTCCACGATTTTCGCCGCCAGCAACGGATTTTTCATAAGCGCGCTGCCGTCGCCGTTTTTCACTATTTTCGGCACGGGACAGCCCATATTTATATCGATTATATCAAACTTGTTAAGACAGTCGAGTTTAAGCGCTTCACGGAAATAATCGGGCTCGTGCCCGAACAGCTGAACGCATTTTATTTTTTCCGCGTCGGAAGTAATCAGCAGTCCGCCGCATTTTTCGGCGTTGTAAACCAGCCCTTTCGCGCTGACCATTTCCGTTACCGTAAGTCCCGCGCCGCCCTCCGCCGCAAGCGCGCGCATCGCCGAATCCGTAAAACCCGCCATGGGCGCAAGCGTAAGACGGTTTTTTATCCTTACGTCTTTTATATAAAAGGGTCGGCTCAGTTTTTCCGCAACCGAAGCCTCCGTCGTTGTGTTTTTGGCGTTTGACATTTTCCTGATTTTATTTTTGTCCTTTTTCAGATTTTTTCGGACGCGCGGTTAAGCTCTCCCGCGGCTTCGGCGGCTTTCATGTCCTCAATGAATTTTGACGCGCGCTTGTTAAGCTCCGCCTCGCAATCCGCGCCGCTCTCCGTCGCAAGAAAACTTGCAAGCAGCAAAAATCTGCCCGCGTTTTCCTTACCGATACCTTCTTTTAATATGCCGTTAAGACGGCTTAAAACCGCTTCCTTACTTAAATCTGCGCCCGCTTTTACCGATTTTTTATAAGCTTTTGCCGCTTTAAGCAGCGCGGGAAAACTGTCGGGCAGTCTGTCCAGTTGTCCCGAAAGCGAGTCGTAACTTTTTTCCTTTGCTTTGGCCTGTTCCCAGAACCCCAGCGCCGAATCGGCGTCGGAAGCCTTGTTCTCCCCGAAAATATGCGTATGCCTGGTCACGAGTTTGTTGACAAGCTCGCTGACCGTGTCGCAAAGGGTAAATTCTCCCGTTCGCTCGGAAATATTGCAGTGGAAAACCGCCTGCAAAAGCACGTCGCCAAGCTCCTCACGCAAATTGTCAATGTCGTTTTTGTCAATGGCGTCCACCGCCTCGTAAGCTTCTTCAATCATGTTGATGCGTATGCTTTCGTGAGTCTGCGCCTTATCCCACGGACAGCCGTCAGGCGCCGTAAGCCGACTCATTACTTCCATAAGGTCGCTTAATCCGTAACGGCTTTTTTGCGTCAAAGACCTTTTCCCGCTTATAAAAAGCGCGCCGCCCTTGTAGCTTTTCATGCGGTCAAGCTCGTAAAGGCGAATGACGGACCGCTCCTTTCCAGAGGAATAAACCGCCTCCGCTTCGTCGCCGTACCTGTCCATAAGCACGAGTTTAAGGTTGCCCGCAATCAGCTTGTCGTCAATGCCGTACACGATAAGCGGAACCCTTGTGTCGATAAGAGTATCGCCCGTAACGTCGTAAGCGGAATAAAAAACCGCCTCGGAGTCGGGAGTTCTGCCGCGGTATTCGCTTACGCCCGCAATTACGTTAACGGTGGAAATTTTTGCCATTTCGCTGACTGCCGAGTCGGTAAATCCGTCCCCAAGGGCGCAATAGACCACGTTTCCCGATTGTTTTTCCGCGTCTAAGACCTTATTTGCAATAAGACTGTCTAAAGCTGCATAATCCGAAACGTCGGGGAATTTATCCGCAAGCACCTCGGTTTTAAACCAGAGCTTAACGCGCGAAAACACGCACGCCGCCTCCTTTATCGCTTTTCTGCCTTTTATGGTAATATCGCCTTTTTCCAACCCCACGCCCACAACCGTAATCATAAACGCACCTCGATAAAATAATTCCGATATCGATTATCGCACAAAAAGCAATATTTGTCAATTTGATTCCGTATATGCCGCAACCCTATTACGCATAATAATCCCAGAGGAGGTAAAATCACGATGACGAAGCTTAAAAGCGGAGACACCGCACCTGTTTCGGGCACTTATAACGTCGTAAACGAAAACGGCACCATGGTCGGCACCGTTTACGTGCGCAAAGGCGACACCATGCCGCCCACGCAGTCCGAAGGCGATCACTTTGAAATTTAAGGAAACTCAAACCTGTTTTGATTTTTCTTAAAACGAAATCCGTCCGCGTTTAATACATTCGGGCGGATTTCGTTTTTTCCGTTTATCTCGTTTAACTTTCCTTTACTGCGCTTAACCGCCGCTACAAAACGAAAGCGGCATCAAGTCAGTCGATTTCCGTAACCTTATAGCCCGCTTTTTCCACAGCTTTTTGAAGAGCGGAAGAAGAAACCTCTTTTTTAAGCGTTACCGTCGCTTTTCCATGAGCATGAGAAACCGTTGCCGACTCTACTCCCTTGACGTTTTCCAAAGCGGACTTTACGCGAGCCTCGCAATGGGCGCACATCATGCCCTCGATTTTCAAAGTTTTTTCCATTTTTATTACCTCCTTTGATTTTTTATCTGATTTTATTGCGCTTTTTGTCCTTAATTTACGCTCCTTATCGGGATTGAAAAGATTAAGCCTTAATGCGTTAAGCACTACGCAAACCGAAGAAAGGCTCATTGCCGCCGCGCCGAACATGGGATTAAGAGTCCAGCCGAAAATCGGAATCCACAGTCCCGCGGCAAGCGGAATTCCTACCACGTTATAGAAAAACGCCCAGAAAAGGTTTTCGTGAATGTTGGTAAGCGTGGCTCTTCCCAACCGTAACGCCGCCGCAACGTCTTTAAGACTGTTGCTTGACAAAACTACGTCCGCAGAGTCCACCGCAACGTCCGTACCCGCACCCACGGCAATGCCTGTATCGGCTGCGGTAAGCGCAGGAGCGTCGTTGATACCGTCGCCCACCATGACGACTTTGCCGCGCTTTTTCAAATCTTGTATTACTTCTTCTTTTTTGTCGGGAAGAACTCCCGAAATTATCTCGTCCACGCCCACGGCTGCGGCAACGGCTGCGGCGGTACGTTCGTTGTCGCCCGTAAGCATGACAACGCGCTTACCCATGTTTTTAAGCTGCCGTATCGCCTCGCGGCTATCGGGTTTAACGGTATCCGCGACTGCGATTATTCCCGTAAATTTGCCGTCGGACGAAAAAAACATGGGCGTTTTACCCTGATTTGCAAGTTCTTCCGCCCGCAGTGCATACTCCTCAGGCACGGAAACAACGCTTTTTATCAGATTATAATTGCCGCCGTACACCTTTTTACCGTCCGCAATGGCCGTGACCCCGCTGCCCGACAGCGCGGAAAAAGAAGTCGTCTCAAGTGCGGTAACGTTATTTTCACGCGCATATGCGCATATCGCTTTGGCAAGGGGATGCTCGCTTTTGCTTTCGACGGAATAAGCCGCGCTTAACAAGTTTTTTTCGTCGCATCCGTAAGCCTCGATATCCGTAACCGAGAAATTGCCCGTGGTAATAGTGCCCGTTTTATCAAGCGCCACTATGTCCGCTTTTGCCGCCGATTCCAATGCCGCGGCGGTCTTGAAAAGTATTCCCCTTCTTGCGCCCATACCGCTGCCTACCATTATGGCGACGGGAGTCGCAAGCCCCAGCGCGCACGGGCAGGAAATCACAAGCACGGAAATCGCCCTTGCTAACGCAAATCCGAAGCTTTCGCCCGCGATAAGCCACGCAATCAGCGAAACAAGCGCAATAAACGCCACTACGGGCACGAAGACGCCCGAAACCTTATCCGCGATTTTGGCGACGGGCGCTTTGGTCGCCGCCGCGTCTTCCACGAGTTTTATAATACGCGCAAGCGCGGTTTCTTCCCCCACTCCGACGGCTCTGCATTCAAGATATCCGCCCGTGTTGACCGTCGCCGCCGAAACGCGGTCGCCGGTTTTTTTGTCGACGGGCACGCTTTCCCCCGTCAAAGCCGACTCGTCCACCGCGCTTTCGCCTTTTATGACAACTCCGTCGACGGGAACCACTCCTCCGGGTCGAACGATAAACACGTCGCCTTTTGACACTTGGCTTACGGGAACGGTTTTTTCCTCGCCGTCCTCCCAAACGACCGCCGTCAAGGGCGCGCGTTTCAAAAGGCTTTTTATGGCGTCGGTTGCCTTGCCCTTGGCGCGAGCTTCCAGCGTTTTACCCACCGTTACAAGCGTCAGAATCATCGCCGCCGATTCAAAGTAAAACTCGTGCACATAAGCGGAAGCGCAAGTCGTGTCGCCTGCGGCCACAAAAAAGCTCATGGCGTAAAGCGCGTAAACGCTGTATAAAAACGCCGCGCCCGAGCCAAGCGCCACAAGCGTGTCCATGTTGGGCGCCCCGCGGAAAAGACTTCTGAATCCGCTTACGAAAAACTTTTGATTTATTACCATTATGACGGCGGCAAGCAGTAACTGAGTAAGCCCCGAAGCCACCATGTCGTTTTCAAGAAACGGCGGAAGCGGCCAGCCCCACATATTGTGACCCATGGAAACGTAAACAAGCAGTAAAAGAAACGCTACGGATGAAATAAGCCGCGCGGCAAGAGCTCTGACCGATTTTTTGTCGCTTTCGTCGTTTTGTGCCGATTTGTTTGCCCGTCCGCCCGCGATTTTGGCGGAGTATCCCGCTTTTTCCACGGCGGCAATAACTTTTTCGGAGTTGAAATCGCCCTCCACGCCCATCGACCCCGTCAAAAGATTAACCGTGCAGGAAGTCACTCCCTCCACGCCCGAAACCGCTTTTTCCACGGCGGCGCTGCACGCGGCGCAACTCATGCCGCCGACATCGAATTTTTCCATACTTTCACCTCATAAGCCTGTACAATACGTCCACAAGCTCGTCCACAGTCTCCTTCTTTCCGACTATAATGTCGTCCGTCACGCAGGTGCGTATGTGATTTGCAAGCAATTCCTTGTTGAAAGAGTTAAGCGCAGCCGTCGCCGCCGAAACCTGCACCAGTATGTCGGTGCAATACGCGTCCTTTTCCACCATGCTTTTAATGCCGCGAATCTGCCCTTCGATACGGTTAAGCCTGTTTATAAGCTTATCGTATTCCGATTTGTCGCGGTGTTTGGTTTTTACGCAATCACACTTTATGCAATTTTTTTCGCCGTTTATTTTGTCTTCACTCATATTTGCTTTCTCCTTTTTTACGCTTACGGATTGTTTTGCGACTTTAACGCTTTTTTCCAGCCGACGTAAATTCCTCTGCTTTTTATCCGAAATAAAATATATGCGCACTATACCCCTGTAGGGTATTTTCATTATATACCCATATAGGGTATATGTCAAGTTTAAAATCAAACAGAAATAAAAATTTTTTTGTAAGATAAACGACTGAAAACAATCCGGTAAATTTCTCACTGAAAAACGAATAAATCTATTTAATAAAAAATAAATATTTATAAATTTTTATTTCATAACTCCCTTTGTGCCTTATTCCCATTTACCCTTCGCTGTCTTTGCGTCATACTCCCTTTGTGCTTTATTCCCCTTTACCCTTCGCTGTCTTTGCGTCTTACTCACTTTGTGCTTTATTCCCTTTGTCGCTCGTTGTCTTTGTTCCTCACTCTCTTCGTCACTCACTTTATTTTGTCCCTCATTCCTTTTTTTCTCACTGTTTGACAAGCGGAACAAAATGCCTAATTCACACTAAACAAAGCTGATAACTCTTTATCAATAATTCTTTAAATTAAACAAAAACGTAAAAAACCCATAAAAAAAGACCGCAACGTGTTTTACATTGCGGTCGATTTTTTTAAAGCGTAGGTAAGACTTTATTTCATCTTCTTTTTGAGGTAACTTTGATATTGATTTTCATTTTTTTGACGACAGGCACTATAAACACTATTATCGCAATTAAGAGGAAAATCGCCAACGCTATGTAACGCCACCTGAGATACTCGCGGATGTCGAAAGCGGAACCCGAGCCTGACGGCGGCTTTTGCATTGCGCCCTCGCCGTAGAAAAGACGCATTTCGCCGCTTGCTTCGTCGTATCTGACAGACAGCAAGACGGAGCCCTTCTCGTCCGTCCTTAAGATGTTTTCGTCTTTGAATCCCTGCGCTTTGAACTGGTCCAGCTTTTCCTGATGCGGATGGCCGTAGGAATTACCCTCGCCGCAGCTGATTACGACCAGAGTATTTCCCACCGACTGAGGAGTGGTAATCGCCTCCACAAAAGCCTCTCCCGTGCTGGTACTGCTGCCGTGATGCCCCGCTTTAATGACGCTTACCGCGTAATCGTCGTCGAACTCGGCAAATTTACCGACCTTTTCGTTGACTTTCTCGACGAACTCAGCCTCGCCCTCTTTTTCGCAATCGCCCGTAAGCATGAATTTTTCGCCCTCGTATTCGAGAACCATTATGGGCGAATAGTTGTTGCTGTCGTTATACGAGTCGCTGTTTGGCCCGTAAAACGACAAGGAGTAATAGCCGTCCTCGCCCTCCGAAATTCCTTCGGGAACTATGGGGTCCAATAAATACGAATTTATGTAAACCGTGGGATTGCTTTTATACGCCGCTTCAAGCACCTCCATGTAAACTTTGGTGTTTTTACCTTCGCAGTCCGCTGAAAGCATATCCGCGTCGGGGTCGGTATAACCGCTGTAAGTACTTAAAACGTTGGGACGGTAAAAGTTTCTTGCGGGATATACGTTAAGAACGTCGTCCAAAGAGCCGCAATGGTCCGCGTCGGTATGCGTAAGTATTGCATAGTCGAAATAGGTAATGGTATTACCCTCGTCGTCCTTAATGTTTTGTTTTATGTAATCGAGAAGTGCGTCTTTGGCGTCCCTGTCGCCGCCGTCGATAATCATGGTTTTGTCGTCGGGCAATTCCACTATGCAGGCGTCGCCCTGTCCCACATCCACAAAATGAACGTTAAGGTCCTCTTTTTCGCTTCCACCCTCGCCGTAGAAAAGACGCATTTCGCCGCTTGCTTCGTCGTATCTGACAGACAGCAAGACGGAGCCCTTCTCGTCCGTCCTTAAGATGTTTTCGTCTTTGAATCCCTGCGCTTTGAACTGGTCCAGCTTTTCCTGATGCGGATGGCCGTAGGAATTACCCTCGCCGCAGCTGATTACGACCAGAGTATTTCCCACCGACTGAGGAGTGGTAATCGCCTCCACAAAAGCCTCTCCCGTGCTGGTACTGCTGCCGTGATGCCCCGCTTTAATGACGCTTACCGCGTAATCGTCGTCGAACTCGGCAAATTTACCGACCTTTTCGTTGACTTTCTCGACGAACTCAGCCTCGCCCTCTTTTTCGCAATCGCCCGTAAGCATGAATTTTTCGCCCTCGTATTCGAGAACCATTATGGGCGAATAGTTGTTGCTGTCGTTATACGAGTCGCTGTTTGGCCCGTAAAACGACAAGGAGTAATAGCCGTCCTCGCCCTCCGAAATTCCTTCGGGAACTATGGGGTCCAATAAATACGAATTTATGTAAACCGTGGGATTGCTTTTATACGCCGCTTCAAGCACCTCCATGTAAACTTTGGTGTTTTTACCTTCGCAGTCCGCTGAAAGCATATCCGCGTCGGGGTCGGTATAACCGCTGTAAGTACTTAAAACGTTGGGACGGTAAAAGTTTCTTGCGGGATATACGTTAAGAACGTCGTCCAAAGAGCCGCAATGGTCCGCGTCGGTATGCGTAAGTATTGCATAGTCGAAATAGGTAATGGTATTACCCTCGTCGTCCTTAATGTTTTGTTTTATGTAATCGAGAAGTGCGTCTTTGGCGTCCCTGTCGCCGCCGTCGATAATCATGGTTTTGTCGTCGGGCAATTCCACTATGCAGGCGTCGCCCTGTCCCACATCCACGAAATGAACGTTAAGATCCTCTTTTGCGCTTCCGCCCGTTTCGGAGGAACCTTCCTGAGAATCCTGGTTTTGTGAATCTCCGCTTTGAGCCCCGTTTTCATCGGTCTGTTCGCTTAAAGCGTTAAACCCCAAAGCGGAGTCTATCCTGTCCTCGAACAAAAAGACGCTTACCGCAAGCAGCACGCCCACGAGAACAACGATGAATATTCTTATCCCCCAATGCGGATTGTAAGCGGATTTTTCGCTTTTCTTAGCCATAATAAAAATTCCTCCCGTAAAAATCGATTGTACCGCTTTAACCTGAAGACAAAGTCAGATAATACCGTAAAAAGATAAATTTTTCTGTTTTGCCTTATATGCTTATATGCGCACAAAACGGAAAACTTCCGTGTGCGTAGCATTACTTTTTTATATATTGCCCCGTTTAGTTACCCGGCTTTATAACCCGTTTTATTTATAGTTTTATTTATAGATAAGCTGTATTATTTCCTTGCACTTGCGTTTTGCCGCCTCGTAACCCAATCTGTACATACTGTCGTAGCCTTCCTTGTCGGTAGCCTTAAATGCCGAAAGGTCTGGCGCGACAATTATGTCGGAATTGATAAGGCCCTGAACGGAAGCGTTTGCCCCCATTATATCGAATGAGGCTTTCAGCACGCTTATAAGCCCCGTTTCCTTGGTCCCCGCGCCGCGAGTGGGATTGACGTCCACCGTAATGACGAAATCCGCGCCCATGACTCTGCACACGTCCGCGGGAATATTGTTTAAAAGTCCGCCGTCCACAAGGTGTTTTTCGCCCAGAATAAGCGGTTTGAAAAACAACGGAACGGTACTTGACGCCGAAACCGCAGTGGCAACGCTGCCGCTGTCCAGAATCACCTGCTTACCCTCGACAAGGTCGGTAGCCACCGCGCAAAAAGGCTTTTTAAGCTCCTCGATTTTCTTGTCGCCTATTAAATCGCTTACTATTTTCCCGATTTTGGTGGAGTCGTCCGGCGACCAGATAAAGCCCTTTTTTATATCCTTCATCTGAAGCCCCGCCCCGTGCATAAGCATATCCTTGGGCGCAACTCCTGCGGCGTAAAGCGCGCCGACTATACTGCCGGCGGAACATCCCACCACCAGATCGAAATCTATGCCTTCCTCCATAAACGCCTGAATTGCGCCTATATGGGCAAATCCGCGCGCTCCGCCTCCGCCAAGGCAAAGAGCAGCCTTGCCTTTTTTCTTGACGGCTCCTTCCTTAAGCGCACGGGTACGCTTCATCTGACGTTTGTTTTCCGCTTGTTCACGCTTGAGTTTTCGATTGAGTTTGACTTTTTCCAACCAGTTCATAATAATTTTGATTTTCTCCACGGCGGCACGTTTTTATCCTGTTTTATCATCGGCCGCACGGAAAATTACGGTATTTAAATTAACGGTATTATTTTACGATATGCAAAACTGATAAAAATCGCAAAAACGCCCCGCAATCATTATATCGACGCTTTTGTGGCAATGTGCCAGTTTATTACCTGCAACTTTCGCCGCTTTAATTGAATCAATATTTTCGATTGAATTCAGTTTTTTTGTTCAATATCAAAAGAGTCGGAATTTTCCTTGTTTTCCTCTTTTGCCTGTTCGCCAATTGCTTCCGTGTCGTCTTTTACGGGTTCGCTATAATTTTTTTCGCTTTCTTTAACGCTTTTGGCTTTCTTATCCTGCTCCAGTTCAAACTGTTCTTCTTCGTCGTTATCGGTATGCTGCTTCACGCTTTCGAAAAGTACGGGAATACGCGGCATGACTATCATTGCGATAACCAAAGATACGCCCACTTGCACGGGTCCCGAAATAAAATTAAACAGCGACGCCGCCCAACCGAAAAGAATGAGGTCGGTAAGAAAATATCCGACAACGACAAGCAATCCCGCGATAAGCATTGAAAACAGTCTGCGCAAAATGGGACGGCGGCGTTTGAAAACGTAAAGATACAATATGCCGCACAAAAAGCCCTCTCCGCCCTTTATGACGAAAGTAAAGGGCGCGTATATGACAAATCCCGAGAAAATGTCCGCCAGCGACGAACCGAGCGCACCCACTATAGCTCCGCCGATGGGTCCCAGCATGGAAGCCGAAATAAAAATCAGCACGTCTCCGAAGTTAATGTAACCGTAGCCCACGGGTATCTGCACGAAAACTGTAAGTACGCAAACAAGCGCCGAAAACAACGCAATAAGAACAACGTAAAAAGTAGTAGCTTTTTTTCTGTCTTTCTCCACTATTACAAAGTCCCTTGTTTAAGCAAAAATTTCATCTATTTTCCCGAGCCTGCAAAAAAATATCGGATTTACCGCAAATCACAAAGCCTCGACGGTGACTTTTATTTTTGCGGATACTTCGGCATAAGGCTTAACGACTACGTCGTATGTACCGACCGATTTTATAACGTCGTTAATAACTATCTTCTTCTTATCTATTTCAACGCCCTTTTCTTTAAGCGCGTCCGCCACGCTTTGAGTGTTTAACGAGCCGAAAAGTTTACCCGTTTCGCCCACCTTGATTTTTACCACGACGTTCATGCCGTTGATGCGCTGCGCCAAGGCGACGGCTTCGGCCTTTTCCACCGCTTTACGGTGTTCGTCCGCTTTTTTGCTTATTTCAAGGCTGTTGACCATTGAAGAAGTGGCTTCGACCGCCAGCTTGTTTTTTATAAGATAATTGCGGGCGTAACCGTCGCTGACATTTATGATATCGTTCTTTTTCCCCTGTCCCTTGACGTCCGCAGTAAGTATAACTTTCATGGAAACCCCTCCCGTTTTTTTATATTTTATACTTTTAATGTTTATTTGTCAAGAATAAGCCGCGCCGCTTTTACTCATAATAAGAGTATTACTTAAGGAGGTTTATAAAAATGAAAGATCTTAAATGCGGACTTAAAGGTTGCAAATACAACAAAGGTTACTGCTGCTGCAGCAAGGAAATAAACGTTGACTGCAACACCGATTGCACCACCTATGCCCCCGACGAAAACAAACGCAAATCTCTTTTCGAGGCAGGCGACGAATTCGCCAGAGCGGATTATTCGGTGGATACCGCCGTATCCTGCGGCGCGGACTGCGTTTTCAACAAGGACGGCAGGTGCGTGGCAAACGGCATTACCGTAATGGGCGAAGGCGATTCGGAAGCGACTTGCCTTACTTTTATAAAAAAATAACGTTCGTTAAAACAAGGACGTCGGCATGATTATGTAATTATTTTACAGCCGCTTTGGGAAAATTGTTATATAAAGCTGCGTAAATATTACGGTCAAAAGAATCAGATAATTATCTTAAAACGCAAAAATTTATACAATACAGCGATTGAACAGCCGACGCACATTAAAAAAAACGCGTTTCCCCGAATTAAAAGAGGAAACGCTTTTTTTATTCTATTTTTTCCAGAAGCCGTAAACTTCGTTAGCGGGCATAATGTAACTGAAAGTATCGGGATATTTTTTTAGTATTCTTTCAAGGTCGCCCAGCTGACGGCGTTTGATTACGGTATTAAGCAACTTATGTTCGTTTCCCGTATACTGCCCAACGGCGTCCACTACGGTCACGCCCTTTCCAAGCTTTTCGAAAATTTCCGCGGAAATTTCCTCGCAATGGTTGGTCACTATTTCAGCTTTCAAAGCTGATTTACTGCCCTTAAGGAATTTATCCGAAACCGCACCCGAAGAAAACGCCTCGATAATGGCAAGGAGTATGGGGGTAAGACCGTTGTCGTAAACGAAAAAGGATAAAAGAATAATCGAAGAATCAATAACGAAAATCACCCAGGAAATGCCGATATCTTTACGCTTTTTCTGCACAATCGCCGCAATAATGTCCGTGCCGCCCTGGCTTCCTCCCGCGCGCACCATGAGACAAAACGCAAAGCCGCACATAACTCCGCCGAAAACGGCGGAAATAATAGCCGTATCGGCGTCGTGGTAAATAAGTCTGCCGTCAAACAGTTTATTCAGTTGTTCGATAGCGATGGTAACTCCGCTGTAAAAAAGAGTATATGCGCCCGTTGCCAAAAAATATCGCTTTGAAAGAAAGAAGAACGCAAGAATCAAAAGAGGAATATTGATAAGCAGGTTAAAGTAACCGAGGTTTATGCCGGTTATATATTCCAGCATGACGGCAATACCCGCAACGCCCCCCACCGCAAATCCGTTGGGAGTAATAAAACAATATGTGCCTACGCCTCTTAAAGTGGCAGCGGCAATAATGCAAATCGCCGCTTCTATAAAGGAGCGCATTTTGTTACGGTCAACGGGGACCGCGACTTCCTTGCCGCTGTCAAGCCTTATGACCCTTGTTTCTTCCTCGTGCTCGCTTTCCTTTTCTTGCGAAGAGTCGGCAGAACCTTCGATTTCTTCGTTGACTTCATCCGAAGAATCTTTATCTTTGTAATTTTTATTTTCTTCTTCCATATATTCCTCTTTACTTCGGAAAATCCTGCTTCCGATAAGCATAAACAGCAAAAAAACTTTAACTTTTTTGATTTTTCCGCGGATTAAAATATACTTTTATCGCGATAAAAGCATTTTTAACCCCTTAATCGGTCATAACTTATTTTGCAGGACAAAATCCGTACGACAAGTATGATAACTCTAACCGGAAAAATAGTCAAGCGGATTTTTTATCCTTTCTTACGGTAATATTTTTCCCTGTTTTCCCTGATAAAATTCTTTTTTTAATCAGCATAATTTTTCAGAAAAACAATATTTTTCGCCCGATAAATTAACGGCTTGCGGCTGATAGCCTGCCGCTAGGGAAAATTTGCCGATGTTTTTATCATAAAAGCCTTGCAAAACTTTTTATCTGAGCGGCAAAATTATGATTTCGTTTTTAAAACAATCCGCAACGGGTTGCGGATTGTTGTTGCGGTAAAAAAGCCCGTAAATTGCAAGATGGCCGATTGTTACAATCGACCATCTTGCTATATAATAAGGGGGAAAATGATGAGCTGTTTAAGCGTAACCGGAAGTTCTGTTCCGAATTACAGGCATATTATATACCTTCCGATTATAGCTGTCAAGCATTTTTTTAAAGAATTTCAAAAAAAATTTTTTAAACTTTAAAATCAGTTGTTTTTTTAATATTTTCTGCCTTTTTTAAAAAACTCGTTTATAAAATAAGCAAAAAACAGGTAAAAAATGTAAAAATTTCAGGACAAAATTTCTATTATATCCTTGATTCCGTTTTCCTTTCCCACGACAAGCGAAGAAAGCGCGCTTTTCTTTTCCTGAAGTTTCATAATCTTTTCCTCTACGCTGTCTTTGACGATAAGCTTATAGACCTGTACGCTTTTTTGCTGTCCCATGCGGTAAGCGCGGTCGGTCGCCTGATTCATTACCGACTCGTTCCACCACGGGTCGTAATGGATGACTACGTCCGCGCCCGTAAGGTTAATACCCGTTCCGCCCGCCTTCAGGGAAATAAGGAAGACTTTGGTATCGTTTTCGTTGAACTTGTTGACAAGTTTCAGCCTTTCGGTTTTTGGGGTGTCGCCCTTAAGCACATAGAAAGATATGCCCTTTTCCATAAGGCGGCGGCGTATAATGTCCAGCATCGAAGTGAACTGCGAAAAAAGCAGAATTTTATGTCCGCCCTCCGTAGCCGTCTCGATAAGCTCCATACACGCTTCCAGCTTAGCGGAGTTGCCTTTGTAATCGGGATACACCAGCGAAGGGTCGCAGCAAATCTGTCTTAATTTGGTAAGCATACTAAGCACAACCACGCGGCTTATATCGGGAGTAACGCGCATGCTGTCGCGCACAAGCGCCAGGTTCGTGGCATAAACGTCCTTTTGCTCCCCCTCTAAAGGAGAATTTATTACGCTTTCCGTTTTAGCGGGAAGTTCCTTAAGAACGTCGGCTTTAAGGCGGCGCAGAATAAAAGGTCTTACTATTCTTTTCAATCTCTCCGTAGCTGCCCTGTCGCCGTGCACGATATCCGATTCGTACTTATCCTTAAACGAGTTGTAATTTTTCAGATACATGGGCATTATGAAATCGAATATGGACCACAGCTCCCCAAGATTGTTTTCTATGGGCGTTCCCGTCAGTGCGAAACGGTGTTTTGCCCGTATTTTTTTGACGGCGACGGCGTTTTTGGTTTCGGGATTTTTTATGAACTGCGCCTCGTCGGCTACGGCATAATCGAACTCGATGTCTTTATAAAGCTCCCAGTCTCTGCGAATAAGGTCGTACGAAGTTATCACAACGTCGGCGTCCGTTATATTGCGGATAATTTCTTTGCGTTCCTCCTGAGTCCCCATGACGGTGACCGCCTTAAGCGACGGCGCGAACTTTTTAATCTCCCCCGCCCAGTTAAGCATAAGCGTAGTGGGACAAACGATTATGGCGGTTGACTTTTCCTCAAGCAGAAGCGCAATCATCTGCAGCGATTTACCTAAGCCCATGTCGTCGGCGAGAATACCGCCGAAATTATTGTCCTTAAGCATCTTAAGCCAACGATAACCTGTTTTCTGATAATTGCGCATGACAAGCTTAAGCGACTCGGGAACGTCTATGTCCGCGTTTTCCACGCTTTCCAGCGATTTTATAAGCGACTTGAAAGCACTGTCGCGGCTTAGGGCAAAAAAGCCCTGCTTAAGCTCGTCCCCCACGAAAGGCGCGTAAAATTTGGGCATTTCGAAGCCGCCGTCCGTAATTTTGGCTACTTCCAGAATTTCTCCCAAAGCCTCTATGGAATTGTCTTCGAGATTGACAAAGCCGCCGCCCAGCCTTATATATTTCTTCTTTTCGCGATAAGCGCTTAAAATGTCCCTGATTTCGTCCTGAGTGTATCCGTCCGCGGATAACTGAAGATTAAGAAGGTCTCCGCTTAGCCTTACGCCGACGTGGATACGGGGCGACTGACGAATGCGCAGTTTTTTCATGTTTTCGGAAACGAAAACTTCCGCATAGCCGAAAAGCTCCTTTATCCCCTCGGACAGAAAAACAAAAATTTCCTCCTCGTCGTCGATGTAAAGGTCGGGATAATGTCTGAAATATCTTGCCAAGGCTCCTCGAAGCGCGTTTTCGCTGTCCCAGTCACGCACGAAATCGCCGCGTATAACATCGGAAAAAAGGTCAATGCCGTGGTCGTCGTAACTCGCTTTGACGTCCGCAACGATTTCGCCGTCTTTTTCACTGATATAAATTTTGCAGACAAAAGGCGCCGCCTCGTAAACGGACAAGTCCGTCCCGTCGCTTTCCGTATCTATAAATCCGCTTACCTGAGTGACTACGCTGTTGTAAAACTGACTCATGTCGCTTTCCGCCACAAACAGCTTTTTCTTTAAGGCTATGGTATCCATAAACGCACGGGACACGGAGGCAAACTCGTCGCTTACCCTGTAAATGCGGTTTTCAATCAGGATATATTCGTAGTCTTTTCCCTTGATAAATCGGTACTCGGTATCGCTGAGGGAAATATCGAACCCCTCATCCGCCTTTTTTATGGACATTTTTATGGGAAGCGTCGAAGAAAACGGCGCTATAAGCACCAAATCGCTTTTGCCGAGGTTTATAAGCGAACCCTCGTAAAGAGCGAAAAATTCGTCCACGTCGCTGTTTAAAAGCCTTAGTTCGTCCTTATATTTATGAAAAGCAGGATTCAGTTCCGCTTTTTCCTGATAACATTTTATAATAAACTTTATTAGTTTTACACTGCCGTCGGTAAAATTATCAAGCGCGTGATACAACTCGAGGTCCACGCCGTAGCGCCTGTACCCGCACGCAAGCACGCAGGAAACGAAATCCGAAACGTCTTTAAGATTGTATTGTTTTTTGTTACCTATCGTAAACCGTAAGGAAACTTGGTCGTCAGAAAGCTCCAGATGCGGAATAAGCTCGGTTTTAACGGCGTCGGCAGTTATAAACCGACGGTGTTTTTTCTTGTTGTATTCCGAAATAAGGGAAAGCGCGCCCACGTCCGTCTTTTTCCTGAAAGCCGACTCTCTGACCTGCGGATTGCGTTCCTCGTATGAAAGCGCGGCGGCAACGATATGTTTGCACGGACCGCTTTCGAGATTGAACTTGTCGCAGTCGCAGCTGTAATCGTAAAGCCCGCCCTGCTCGTCAAACGTAATTTTGCACTGGTAAAGCCTGTCCCCTTCCACGGTAGCGTAAATATCGAACTTTCCGTTGTCCGACGCGGAAGAAACGTTTTTAACCTTGTTGTCGTAAAACTTTTTTTTGCCGGAGGAAAACTCCTCCCCCTGAGTCTCGTTGTACAAAGCGTCAAAATCGAAAAACATAATCCTCTCCGTCGCGACAAAAAATACGTTATGCCCGCGCGCTTTTCCGTTTTCATACGCAAAAAACGGACGCGATATTCCGAGCGTATTTAAGTATTATACCACGTTTTTGCAGATTTTTCAAGAGGAAACGCACTGTTTTTAGCCTGATTTACGTTATTCGGAGCAAAAAAGAGTTGACTTAAACGAGAAAAATTCATATACTGAAAGGGAAATACATAAAAGGAGGACGGAAGCAACAAATGGACGCCGGAAGCAGTAGAAGCGCGGATCCCCCCGGGACGGACTTAAACGGGACGTTTGTTTTTCCGCGCCCCGAAATACAGTTCTGACCCCAATAACCACGCTTGACTTTCTGACAGGCCGTATGCGGAAACGCAGGTTGCGGAAAGAAGAACATGTTTGAAGAATTACGCAGGCTTTTAAGCGCAAAGGATTTTGACGCGCTGGCAAAAAGCCTTAAAGACGCTGACGCAAATGAGCTGGCCGCATTTTTTGCGGAATTGAGCAAAGAGGATTTCGATGAGGTTTGTCGCGGACTCCGCGCGGAGGACACCGCGGATTTTTTGGTGCGCCTTGAGGACAGCGAGCTGAAAGAGCGCATTATTTCCGCCCTTAAGGACCGTGAACTTAAGGAAGTCATGGACGAGATTTCCGTGGACGACACTTTGGAAATCATCGAAGAAATGCCGACGGACGTAATAAGACGTATCGCCGAAGAAGACGAAATTTTAAAACTTCTGGAAGAAAGAAACTTCGTCGTGCTTAAACCGCTTTTAAAAGAGTTTAACCCCACCGACCTTGCCGCGGTTTTGGACGAGGTACCCAAAGAAGACGTCGTGCTTACTTTCCGCCTTCTTCCCAAAGAGCTTGCCGCGGAAACCTTTGTGGAAATGAGCAGCGACAGCAAGCAGGCGCTTATACGCTCGCTTAACGACTTAGAGCTTAAAGCCGTAATGGACGAGCTTTTTCTGGACGATACCGTCGACCTTATCGAGGAAATGCCCGCAAACGTCGTAAAAAGAATTATCGCCCAGTCCGACAGCGAAACACGAGCATACATCAACGAAATTCTGAAATACCCGAAAGACAGCGCCGGAAGCATAATGACCATCGAGTTTGTTTCGCTTAACATCTCGATGACGGTGGCGGCGGCGTTTGACAGGATAAGAAAAACTGGCGTCGACAAAGAAACCATTTACACTATGTACGTCACCGACGATAAGAAAAAACTTATCGGTACGGTTTCCGCCAAAGATTTGCTGCTTGCGCCGCGCGACGCGCGTATAGGCGACATCATGAACGAAAACGTCATTTACGTCGACACCATGACCGACAAAGAAGAAGTTTCCAACATGATAGCAAAGTACGGCTTTCTTGCCATGCCGGTAGTAGACGGCGAACAGCGTCTTGTGGGTATCGTCACCGTAGACGACGCTATTCAGATAATGCAGGACGAAAGCACGGAAGATATCGCGAAAATGAGCGCCGTCACCCCCTCCGATAAGCCTTACCTTAAAACAGGCATCTTCAGAATATGGCTTAACCGCGTGCCGTGGCTGCTGATTCTTATGGTGTCCGCAACGTTTACGGGAATAATAATTTCTTCCAACGAGGAAACGCTTAATATGCCCGTATACGGCATCATTCTCACCGCGTGCATACCAATGCTTATGGATACGGGCGGAAACGCGGGTTCTCAGGCTTCGGTAACCATTATCCGAGGTTTAGCCTTGGGCGAATTACGATTCAGGGACATAGGCAAAGTCATCTGGAAAGAGGCGCGCGTTTCCATTCTTCTGGGGCTTACGCTGGCGGCGGCTTGCTTTATAAAGCTCATGGCGATAGATATGCTTTGGAAAGTGGACAACGGACTTCTTGTGGCTTTTGTCGTGTGTCTTTCGATGTTTCTGACCATAGTGCTTGCAAAACTCATAGGCTGCATACTTCCGCTTGTGGCAAAAAAATGCCGCCTTGACCCCGCGGTGGTTGCAAGCCCGTTTATCACCACCATCGTCGACGCGCTGTCCCTTACCATCTACTGCTTTATAGCCGTAAACATGCTGGGCGCATTATAAAAGTTGACAGTAAACAATCAGGTTCGGTATTTTATTTAATAATTTTCTTGCGATAAACATTAACCTTTTATAATATTGCTGTGCAAAAAAGTCAAAAAGATTAAATGCGCAATAAAACTATCCGTAACACCGACAAAAAAACAAAGACTTAAGTAAATCATTAAAAGCAAAACTTTATTAAGTCTTTTGAAGTAAACACGTCGCCAGAATATACAGTTTATCAAAAAAACCTTTCCTCATTAATTCGGGAAAGGTTTTTACTTTATTTTTTCTTTATCGGGACAGCCGGCAATATTACGGCAACCGCAAGATAAAATCCGTAAACCGTATAGGTAATCGTATTGCTCCACGGAAAACTCGTTTCGGGATGAAAAAGCGCATAAGCGATAAACGCCGCAGCAAAAAGCAGCATAAAAATTCCGACTGTCCTTAAAATTTTTTCATAAAAAATCCTTTTATTGAAGTTACTGTCTGTCGTAACGCTGTTTGCGGATTTTACCGTCTTTTTTATGAATAGTGATGGAGCCGTCCTGATTTTCGGCTTTTTCCTTTGCAAAAGCAATGGCCTCCGCCTGAGTGTCGAAAAGCTTAAGCGCTTTAGAGCCTTTTGCGAATTTCACCTGCCATTTACCGTCTTCGCGGAAAGATACGTGATAATTTCTGGGACGTATTTTCCCGTCAGCTTCCTCTTCCGGCTCCTGCCCGTCAGCCGAAGAAACGTTTTCGATGCTTTCATCCGCTTCATTCGAGGTTGCCGCGGCGCATGTTGCGTTTTCTTGGACTTTTAACGACTTATCCTCAATTATTTCCGTTTCTACGGGCTTTATATCGGCTTTAACAGGTTGCGCAACGTAATTTTTGTTCTTTTTTGCCTCCTTTGCGGCTTTTCGCTCTTGCTTGAGTCTGAGCTTTTCGGCTTTCCTCGCCTCTTTCGCGCGAAGCTTAGCCATTTTTTTACCTTCTTTAATTCTTCTTTTCTCTTCTTTAGTCATGGTTATATGCCTCCAAAACAAAGGTTTACGCAAATTTAAACGTAAGCCGACTATCTTTATTTATATTATATCACAAATTATTACGGTAAGACAATGTTTTTAATAAATTTCGTTAAAATCGGGCGTATAATCTTTAGTTTCACAGCCTTTAATCTGAGTAAACCCTTTAAGTCCGCATTTTACGGCTTCCTTAACGACGGAATCGTACTCGAATGAAGTAATACTCCTGTTAAGTTCGGAAAATTGTGAACGGTTAAAAACGGGAGTGTATTGCCGCATTATGCTCACCGCCGCGTCGCCGAACTTTTCCGCTATAAGTCTGATTACATTAATGCTGTCCGATCTTGAGCCCGGAAGCACGAGATGCCTGATTATCACACCCCGCTTTATAATTCCGTTTTCCACTATCGGCTTACCGCACTGACGCAACATTTCTTCGACTGCTTTTTCTGCCGTTTCCCTATAATCGGGAGCCGCCGAATACTTTGCGGCAAGATTATCGTCGTAATATTTGAAATCGGGAAGATAAACGTCCACCAGTCCGTCCAGCATTTTCAACGCGCTTGCGTATTCGTATCCGCTGCTGTTATAAATAACGGGAACGCTTATTCTGGGTTTAAGTTTTTCAAGTAAGGGCGCCAGCAAGGAGACATAATGCCCCGCCGTAATCAAATCAATATTATGCACGCCTTTGTCGCACAATGCAAGAACGGCGTCGGTAAACTCCGCTTCGGTGAAAAACTTACCCCGTCCGTCTTTACTTATAGGCGCATTCTGGCAATATACGCATCTGAGATTACACCCCGAAAAAAACACGGCCCCGCTTCCGCGCGTACCGCTTATAACGGGTTCCTCTCCGTAATGCACCATGATTTTGGCTATTTTCAGTCTGTTTCCGCCGCCGCAGAATCCGCTGATTTTATCTCTGTCGGCGCCGCATCTTCGCGGACACAAAAAGCATCTTTCCATAAGCCGATTATAAACTTTTTTATGCCGCTGTGTCAATAACAGAGAGTACAAATTTTTAAACAGTCAAAGCTATATGAAGTTTAATCAGAACATTTTTAAAATTCTACGGCTTGCTGAATACTTAATTTCACGATAAATTTAAAATCCCCCTCCGAAAGACGGATTCCTTTCAGGAGAGGGATTTAAATCAATTCAGTTTTTTACTAATGTAACTGATTTTTTTAAGCTGCAACGAAAGTAAGCTGAGGAACTTCGGTTTCGGTACCCATTATGGTTACGTTTTCCACTGTTCCGAGAAGCCGATCGTTTCTAAGCAGCCTAAGCGTCCAGGTACCGACGGGAACTTCCACCGTAATTTTACTGCTGGACTTAGTGAAGACAAGCTCCACTTCTTTGCCGGCGGCAACCGCTACAATCTTATTGACGTTATTGATGTAAGCAGCATTGATTCCGACAATCTCTGCAGCATAAGTAACGTCCGTAAATTCGATTGCGATATTCAAAGCCGAATTGCGGTTGACAGTTACGGAAACTTTCTTATCGCTGCCTGCGGTGAACTGAACGCTTTGTCCGTTGACCGTAATGCTCTTAACCTGCATTCCGGCATCGGGAGTGATGTTAAGCGTGATGTCTTTTCCGGCAAGGTATTTATTCACACTGCCGTCTTTTACATAGCCCTCACCGCTATACTTGACTGTTCCGCCTTCGCCCACGGATTCAACAATCTTGGTGGATTCAAGAATTTTGATTTCTTCGGGGTCGGTAGCGAATTTAGCGCCGAAAATCATGGAGTTGTTTTTATTGGTGGTAATCGCAAGATTCATATGAAGCGCATAACCCGCGCCGTTGCTGACGCCCGACTTAAGTATGCTTGCAAGCGAACTTTTGAGGACTTCGTTTCTCTGCTGATTAGTGGCATTACTTATTCTGTGCTGACTGCCGCCTACGCTGACGGGAATAACGCCTTCTTCGGGATTAATCATCAGATACAACTGCATATCCTTAGCCAAAGCATTGGGGCTTTCTTCTCTGCCGACGTAAACGTAAAGCGTATTGCCGTGTCTTACAACAGTCATTACAATATCAACATAGCCAGAGCCTGCGTCGTCTTTATAGAAGTCCCAACCGGTACCTACGGTTTCAACCATGTTTACCTGGTTCCATCCGCCGATAAGCACTCTGAAGCCCGCATTAAACAGCATGATGTTGAGCTGACGAGAACCGTCAACGATACATATACCCTGAACGTTATCGTTTGCATAGTATTCACTGTTTACATTGGTTCCGTTAATGCGCGTCTTTATGGACACTGCATATTCGGTGGCAACCGCATCGGTATAGTAAAGCGTCACGTTACCGGGAGTATCTGGGAATTGGAAAGTGTCCTCTTCCTTTATGCATCCGTTATAAGAATTGTAAGTAATGTTATTGACTTTTACCGATCCGCCCAACACAGCAAACGGAATAACATATTCGGAAAGCGCACCGCCTTCGGTAATATTAATATTTTTGTAAGAGGTGTAGTAACCTGATTTTACGGCGCTCAACTCGTACTCACCCTTAGGCAAAGTCATTGTATAATTACCCTCGCCGTCGTAAGAAATCTGATATTCTCCAAGACGGTTATCGTAATAAGCTTTGAATTTTGCGTCCCCCAAAGCTTTACCGTCTTCGGTCCTGATCTTACCGGTAACCGTAACAAGATCCGCAGCTGCAATTTCGGTAACGTCTATATTCATGTAACGTTCCGAAAGGGATGCAATTTCAACTTCTTTACAGGATTCGGAAATAATATACTTTTTATAAACAGAGCTGTCGGTACCGTAAACTTTGAGTTCATAAGCTTTGCCGTTAAGATTTTCAATGGCTGCAGTAAAGGAATCGCCCTGTTTTACCATTCCGTTACCGTTCAGCCCCTTGAGTTCTATACCGTAAGGATTGGATGATTCAGTAAGCTTGGGTTCAGTATAAATAGTATTATAAATCTCGTCAATCGCTTCTTGTCCGGTCACACACCTGTAATTGGTAAATTCGATATTTATAGGATAACTAGTTGTGACTGCAAAACCGAAAGCTGTAGGTTTGTCTACGGAAACAGACGCGCCGTTTAAAGATGCGCCGATTGTAAACGTATAGTTTTCGTAAGTATAAACAAGTACATCGTCTATAAACACGTAATAGAAGCGTCCTTCGCGAATAATTTTCAAAGTAGCTGTACTGCCTACCGAATTTACCGTATTATACTTAACGAGATTGTTTGCGTCAAACTGGTCTCCGTTCCAGCCGCCGGTAGGCAACACACGTATACCCTGTCTTAAAAGACCTATAAACATTCTTGTGCCGCCGTCGGTAATAACGAATCCCGCTGAAGGATCTTTTTCATAATCAGGAAACAAGTTAATGTCGGTGGTGTTTGTAATCGTTACTTCCATTACCGCATTAACATCCGCTTTACCCGTGAAGAAGATGGTAGACATATCGGGAACGTTGGATTGATAGACGGCGACAGTCTCGTCTTCACGGCTGAGATCCCAAGGCGTAGAGTTGGAAGAAACGTTAACGCTGAGATTAACGGGAGAGTCATATTGATCGTATCTTACGCTGGAGTTGACCGATCCGCCTACAACGTTGGCCTGAGCGACTATTTCAAGTCCTTCGTAAATATCCGAAGTGGACGTGTCGTCGATTATATCGGAATCGATCACTTCAGTTTCGTATACGAGTTTTCTGTAACCGAGGCCGGTAATTTCCATGACGTAAGTATAGCCTTTAACAAGCACAAGTGTAAACTGGCCTCTTGAATCGGCAACGTAGGATACCATATAAAGAGGCACCATATCGCCGTTTCCGTCTTTAGCAAAAATTTTCATTTGGGCCGAATCCACGACTGCACCTTCACGGTCTGCGCCTACTACTTTACCGCTGACAGTCACGCGCTGATCTTGAGGTACCTGTATGAATTCCGCACCGACGGACATATCTTCGGTAATATTGGTAATCGTATAAACGTTTTTGTCCGATTCGGCATTAGCCTTATCTGTAACATCTTTTCCGTTTATCGTTATTTTGTTGGGAATATATCCGCTTTGAGTTGTAATGGTAATGTTCGCCTTTGCAGTCAGGTCGCCTTTAGGTACCGCCATAACGTCGGAAGTGATATTACCGCCGGTTACGTCGTTTATGCCGGGAACGGTTATTTTATAAGCGTACTTGGCAATTTCCGCATTTATACCCTCGGGGTTGGAATCATAACTTGTAAACGAATAATCGGTAAACTCCACCTCTGCGTGAGAAGCATAGAAACCTGCCACGACTTTATCCGAAATATAAGACTGCTGTTCGGTATACACAAGCTTACCGTTTACAACGTAATACAAAGTTGCGCCGTCTTTAATCACAGTCAATTCGGCAAGAGTTTCGTCCTGAGAATATTCGATATTGTTTCCCGAATTAAGGGGCAAAAGCGTATAAATATCACTCGGATAATGGGTCACGGCAAACAGTTTATCGGAAACAAGTTTGTCGCCGCTTCTGTTTTCGTTGCTTACGTCAAGAGTGACAGCACGGTATTCATTATTATTCTTATACATCAATAAGCCTGCTTTCGCACCGATATTGCCGGTAAGCCCTTTTATGGGTCTTATCTTGGCAGACATAACAAAAGACGAAGCATAAGCTTGTTTGAAGAAAATGCCCTGATAAGCGGGATTTATTGACTTAACCACGCCTTCGGATTCACGGCTGACATCCCAGCCGGCAGACTTCGACACGCCGTTAAAAGCGTCGCCGATTACGGCCCCCTCTTTATCTGCGGAGATAAAACCGTCTTTACCGTAAAAAGCATAATTGCCCATCTCGCCAGCGTTATAATCAAAAGTATTTCTGGAGTCGTACGCTTTGGAGTTGGTGCCGTTGTTGTTTTCTACGAAACGATATCTCCAATAAAGTTTGATATTTTCGGGAAGAATTGCGTTCCCCTCGCCGTCCGTTGCAAGTTTTATTCCGATTGCGTCCCAGGTAAGGAACATCTCGACGCTTAAACCGTCGGACTTACCTGTATTGACATCCTCTCCGAGCACAACGCTTTTAGCGTTGACGCGGGTGGAACCGGGGAATACGTTGTTGGCGTCGATAAGAATTTCTCTTACGTTCTGAGAATAAGAAGTGGTATTGCCCGAAGCTATTCTGAAAAAGAAATGAGTGTTCCAGTGATAGTAGTTTTTACCGTTCCAATAGATTTTTTTGTCATTGGAGTAAGCGCCGATATAAAGTCCTTTTTCCGAAAAATGAGTGGTAACGTTTATCGTTACGCCTTCTCTTGCCGGATCGGTATGGCGCATGTAATTAAGATTTTTCCAAAGGTCCTCGTCAAGAACGCCGTCGATACGGACGTTTTCGTCGGGAACTTCACCGAAAGCAGCTTCCTGAGAGTAATCGTACCCGCCAAGCTCGCTTGAATCGATTTTGTCTGCATTTATATCACCGCTGCAAGCAGCAAGCACAAAAGCGGATATCGAAAGCGCCAACAAAACCGCGATTATAACTTTAAATCTTTTTTTTCATGATTATTTCACCTCCTTACCCATGACGAAGATATCAGAAACATGAATGGCGTAATTCAAGCTGCCGTCCAGTTCCTCGGCCTCGGTGGTGTATTTGGAATTGATATAAATAGTCATTTCGGTAACTTTAATGTTATCGAAAGACGCAAGGGCACCGCCGCCCTGGCGCATGAAAAAGTCGTTTCCCTCAACGTTTTCGGGGTTGCACTCAAGATTTTCGATATAGCAGTAATCATTGTAATCTTTGAGATTATACCAAGCGGGTTTTTCGGCAAGTTTAAATCTTACAAGATCAACCTTATCGAAAGCGTAGAAATAGTTTTGCGAATTATAAATGATAAACGACTTGATTTCCACGGGAGTATCCCATGTAAGCGTTATGGTAGTACCTTTCTGGTCTTCGTTTGCGTCAACATATTCCCACGGGAAAGTGAAATCCTGAACCGTAAACAAGCCGTCGTTAAGGTATTTGGCGGTGTTCTCGTCGCCGGATACCTTTATTTTAGCGTTTTTGGCAACGTTTGTCATGCCGGACGCAACATCGGGAAGCGGTTGGAACGAATATGTGGGACCGTTACCGTAAAGGATATCGTAACCCAGCTCTTCGTTATACATGAACTGAGCCCTGTCCGCACCTATCGCGCGGCCCAAGAAGCCGCCGTTAGGCGAATTTTCTATGGGGTTATAAAACGCATGATAAAGAATGAACAGCTCGTCGCCCGCTTTTATAAAGCAATGGTGTCCGGTGCCCGCCATATAGTCGTTTGTGGCGTTAATGCCCATAACGGGGTTATATTGCGCTCCCAATTTCGTGAAGGGTCCCAAGGGACTGTCGCCCACCGCCTGACGTACGGCGTATGCGCGGTTACCGTATCCGTAAGGCGAGTAAGTAAGATAGTACTTATCTCCGTGCTGAATAACCTCGGTACCTTCGTTAATGTTTCCTTCGCTCATTTCGGTAGGAATTTTCTTGTAATAATATCCGCCGAATTCGTAAGTAGTTTTTTCTCCGTTGCCGAAAGCGAAGAAATCCTGTTTAATCTGGGATTCGCTTAAAGAAGCAACTTCTTCGGGAGTATATTTTTCTATCGAATAGTTAGGCGACGCCAGGAAGGTCAGCGTACTGTAATCGGGCGTAATCATATCTTTCATCTTTATGCCCCAGATATGGTTGCCTGCATTTATGTCGCTGATGTGCTGTGAAAAATACACGTACATATCGCCGTTATCCATGATGACGGGATTAAAGTCGATGCAGGGCCATACCGCAGTCTGATGGGTCTGGCCGGGACTTAAGTCAGAGAAAGGATATAATTCTTTAATCTGGTCGACGTAAAGACCGAAGTTCATGGGAGGCGTATTGTGAGTGACGATGTTGCCGTTTTTATTAAGTATGTTACCGTTATCGTCGACTGTGGTTATGACGCTTCCGTCCAGCCCGATAACCTCATTGTTTTCATTTACGACCATTTCTCCGTTTTCGTCGTAAGCGGCAATAGTAGCGTAATAATCCTCGTTGGAAACAAGTTCATAGGGACCGATGGGATTATCGGACATTGCGATTATGCCGTAAAGCATATTGTAATAAGTACCTGTACCGGGGAAATATTCCGTGCTCGCGTTACCGTTTTTGGACTGTGCGCTTGCAAAAATGAAATACCTGCCCGAAACGGGGTCGCGAATAAACTCGGGCGCCCAATATGTATTTTGCGACCAGGCATCCGATCTGACGTTTATCGCATAGCCGTCTATTCTTCCTGCAATATCCCAATCGGTAAGGTCATACGACTTATAAAGCCTATACGCACCCTGAACAGAATCGTATTCACTTTTAACCTCGTTGGAAACAGAACCGGTGAAACTTGTAACAATCATGTAAAAAGCGTTTGCATACTCGTCAATCCAATAATTGAGATCGCCGTTTTCTTCTTCCCACTTCTCCTCGGTTAAAGAAGGATTCATGGCAAGGGCAGTAGCTTTCGACTTGTTAAACGAATCGGTAATGTCTTCTACCGAGCAGTAAATCGCGCCGGGGTCCGCACCTACCGTACGAAGTTCGTTAAGGTAGAAATTACCGGCGTCATACAGTCCGTCATCGCTCATACCGTTGTAATGCGGCAAAGCAAAGCCGGCGGCATTCGGCGTATTGCTGCAGGCCGTAAAAGGTAATATTACGACCGCAATCAGCATGGCGCCAAGTGCCAAAGCCTTTACAATTTTTTTCATAACCATACTCCTTAAATTAATTTTTTCGATTTTATTCCCTTCCACGCAATAAAACGAAAATTTCAGATAATTAAAATGCCGTTCATATATTTATTATCAAATTTTTGTAATAAACGATTCCATGAAACGGCATTTAAGAAAAACGTAATAAAAAAATTTACTCACGTGTAATCTTTCTCATCTTCCCTCTATAAATATTTCCTTCTTATAGAGAACTTTATGTTTTTACGAAATCGTTTATTTTGAGAAAAAATACCGTATTATGTTCCCCGCCTTTATTTGCGGAGAACATAATACGCTATTGATAATTAACCCTTAAGTCCGCTGCTCATCGAAATTCCTTTCAGAATATAGTTCTGGAGGAACAGATAAATAAGCAACATGGGAAGCATACCCAGGAAGCAAGCCGCCATCTGCGCGGGCAAGTCGGTTCTGTAAGTGTCAACCATATTTTTGATTGCGATTTGCAATGTATACAAAGGTTCGTCAATAAGATAAAGCAACGCGCCGAGGTAATCGTTGTAATGTCCTATAAAGCTTAAGACGCCCTGAGTAAGAAGCGCAGGCACAGAAAGAGGAATGATAAGCACAAGGAAAATCTTGATTTCGCTCATTCCGTCGATTTTTGCGGCGCCGATAAGGTCATCGGGAATACCTTTCATGTACTGACGCATGAAGAACACCATGCCAATACCGCCGAACATACCGGGAATCATAACGGGAAGCGGAGTTCCTATCCACCCTATCGTATCGTACATAAGACGGGTCGCGGTCATCGTGACGCATCCCGGAATCATCATCGTAAGCAACAAGAACGAGAAAATCGCATTGCGTCCTGCCCACTCCATTTTCGCGAATCCGTAAGAAGCAAGAGCCGATACAAACACCGACACAAGCGTCACGGGCGTATAGAAGGTCAAAGTATTAATGAAACCTCTTTGAATTTCATTGGACTCGAAAACCCTTTTGAAAGCGCCCCAAGTCACGCCTTCGGTAGGATACCACGTAAATTCCGCAAACGCGGCCTCCTGAATGGACTTAAGCGAAGAAACGAATATTATCCAGAACGGCACGAGAATATATAAGCTGTAAATGATAAGCATTATATATGTACCGATGGGCGGCCTTTTAACTTTTTTCTTATTAGGAATGAAATTTTGTGAATTATAAATCTTTTCTTCCATTTTTCCGCCTCCTCAGTTATCGTAGCATACCCAGTAATCGCCCAACTTAAAGTTGAGTCGGGTAATGATGACGATAATTATGGTCAGTACCCAAGCTGCCGCCGACGCCTTGCCAAGACCGTAAATAAGGGGCTGGTTGAACGCCATCCAATAAATAAAGTACACTGCCGTAAGCGGAATACTGTTGCCCGTCTTCGGGTCAAGAGGATTTCTGCCGTCGCTGGCAAGAATCTGAATATTCGCCATTGCCTGCAAAGCGCCTATCGTGTTCATGGTGACGACGTAGAAAGTCGTGGGCGAAATCGCGGGCAAAGTGATTCTGAAGAATATTCTCGTCTTGCTTGCTCCGTCTATTTCAGCCGCTTCGATCAAAGACTGATTTACCTGCTCTAAAGCCGCCTGGAAAAGAATACTTCCGGCACCCGCGCCCCATGTCGTCGTAAAAATCACAACGGGCATAAACCAATCGGGGTCGCCCAAAAAGTCAATGGGGAATTCTTTACCCATAGCCAAAAGTATTGCGTTTACGACGCCGTACTGACGGTGAAACACAAGCTTCCACATCATGGAAACGCCGACAACGGAACATACGTTGGGGATAAACAGGATAGTACGGAACAACTTGGTAAGCTTTACGTGACGGGTAAGAAGAACTGCCGTACCAAGTCCGAGCACAATGCCTATAGGCAAACTCAAACAATAGTACAGCGTCTGGCGCATAGAGAACCAGAACTCGCCCTTCGGGTCGGTAAAGATCCATTTGTAGTTGTCAAACCCTATAAATTCAAAATTCGTAATATCGAAATTGTGTAATTCCGCGAGACTGAGGATAATGGACAAAACGAACGGAATACCGCCGAAAATGCACCAACCCGCAAAGGGCCAGACGGAAAATAACCAGCCCATTATGTTGCGCTGCATTCTTTTTTTCTTGCGGGCAGCTGTTGCAACGTCCTGCTTGAAAAGTTTGGTATCCGCAAATATTTCTTCCTTGCTCTCGGCAATATCGATAATATCGCTTGCTGTTGCTACTTCTTCCATTTTTACTCCTTATAAGAAAAGCAAACTGCACAAAGGGCGCTGTTGAAACAACTCCCTCCGTGCAGTCTACAAGAGTCATTTTTTATCAGCCTGCCTTAACAAGATTAAGGCCGTTGTCCCAGTTACCGTAGGATCTGACGGTGCTGTTGCCCGAAGAAATATAGGTATTGAAATATTCTTCAAGCGTCAGGTTACCGTTACGTACGGAAGAGTTAAGCGGAGACGCCCAAACGTCAATCCAGTCACGGTCGACCATGTACCACCAGTCGCCGGGGGTTTCGTAAGCGGCCGCTTCAACGAAAGCTTCAAGGTTTCTTACGCCGTTGGGGTCAAGCGCCTCATAGAAGCCGTCAACCTGGTCAACCTGGTTGGGTATAAAGCCGTAGCTTGCTTTTATAGCCTGTGCCTCTTCCCCGATCATCCAGCGGATGAACTTCCAGGAAGCGTCTTTCTTGGTGGATCTTTCTCTGATAACGAGTGCGGTAGACTCGGAGTGACCTGCGATTTTGCCTTCTTTCAACACGGAGGTGTTGTAAGCGTCGGCTTTATCGCCGTAGGTGGATACGAGTTCAGAAGAAGGTTCGTTATAAACCTTGTAAACGGGAAGCGGAGCAACCGCCCAATCAAATCTGTCACCGACATATTCGTCGACAACGGCAATCTGATAACCACGTTCAACGATCATTGCAACTTTACCGGAAGTAAAGTACTGAATGGAAGAAGTGGTGGAGAAAGACGAAGGATAAGGACAGATGTTAAGGTCGGAGCCGCTCTGTCCGGCAAGGCGGCAGAAACGGGTAAACGCTTCACGAATGGAAGGAAGCGTGGTAAGCGTGCCGTCCGCGACTTTGTCAAGAACTTCCTGACGGGTAGCGGAGCTGTTGCTTATTCCGCCGTTTGCGCTGCCGAGAGCAACGCCGTTGACAAGATAACCGCCCTTGTTGTCGGGGGTAATTTCATCGCCTACTTTACAATTGATTTTATCAAGGAACTCGATCGTCTCGCCTGCCTGGTAAACTTTGCCGGTAATTACGCCGGTATAGGTTTTACCCTCGTTTACGATGTAGTTTTCGCTCCAGTCACCGTGAGAATATGCCCAGGAACCGTTGCCGGACATATCCACTACGCAGTCGCCGCCCACGGCCCAGCCGTAGTTGAACCACCACTCGGTGTAGTATCCGTAATCGGTTGTGGGTTTCTTGGAGGAGTTTTTGCTGTTAGTCATAAGGAAACCGATATCCTCGATTTCGTCCCAGTTCATAGCGATCTGGTCGTTGAACACCATTACGGTGCCGGCAGAAGGCTCTCTCCAGGTTTCGCTCTCGAAACGGGTGTAAGCGTCGTCGCGGAAGAAGCCTTTCGCGGGAACATTGATGCTGCTAAGCTCGGGGAAATCGGATTTTTTCTTGCCGTAGTTGTCGGCAATTTCGTTCTTGTTCCAGGCTTCCATATCTTCAGTGGCAACGGAAATAACGGTTACGCCGCGATCGGCAAGCGCAGTCTTATTGTAGAAAAGCGCGGTAGGCGAAGTATCTATGGGCAAACCGTAGATAGCCTCGTCCTCGCCGGACATGTTGAGTTCCTTATTGTAACGGAAACGGGAAACGGTGCTGTCCCAGATCTTGGTAAGATCGACATTGCCCGCTTCTATGTCCGCGTTTACATAATCGGTAAGGTTAACCGTCATGTCGGCTGCCGTCCACTTCTTGAACAAACGGTCCCAAGCAAAATAAACGTCGGGTCCGGTCTTGGAAGTTGCGGACTGCTCGATCAAGGATATGTAGCCGGATTCGGGCTTAGAGGAGAACGAAACCGTAACTCCGTCGGTTTTACCCTGACCTGCATTGTAAGCGTCGACCATTGCAGTATACGCTTCTTTTGCCGTTGCGTCGCCGTAACCCCAGAAACGAATGGTGTTGCCCCCCTCGTCTTTAGGACCGCAACCGGAAACGATCATCGGCACGATTGCAAGCATCAATACAAGAACGATGCTTAAAATCTTCTTTTTCATTTCTTTTCAACTCCTTAAAAAAATTACATGTTTTTTATTTAGTAAGGTTGTCCTTATTAAACCGTATTTAAGCGTCGAAATTCATCTTTTGGCATTATGTAATAAAATAAAAAAATCAACGCATGCGGCATTGACATATCATCATTTTCACAAATATACTCATGATATATCCGCCCGCCCTATTAACTTTAAGTCACATGCCAAAAATCGTCACGCTTCGACTTACGATAGTAATTATACTATATCCCAAAGCGCTTTGGCAATGACAATTCCTACCAAAAAATTGATATATTCTATTGTTTGAAATATTTATTGCACAATTTGCACAATAGCCATGTTTAAAATGCAATTATACATTGCATAAAAAGCAACCTGCATCACAATGCTTTAAATATAATTTTTGCGCGTTATATAATTTAATATTGCTTTATGTTATTATAATACTGAAACAAACAAAAAATACATTATAACGAGCACAATACCGTTATTATAAACAAAATAATCGGGCATGTCAAGAAATCTTGATAATTTATCTTGCTAAAGAATGACGTCAGGCGGTAGCGTCGGAAAAGTTACGCAACTTGTTTGGTTGTAATTTTTCTTAAGCAATTATAAAAAATATCATAATGAAACCCAAATAACATGATTTTTATTAAATTTTAATTAAATAGATAAGTTTCATATAGTTTTTTATTGCCTAAGGGCGGGAACGATTGTATAATTGAAAAAAACAAAGGAGCAATTCAATGGGTTTCACCATATCCGTAGGCGGCGGATGCGACATATCGGCGGCACAAATGGCGGCTGACGGCATTTGTCCCTTCAGAGGCACATACACATTAGGCGGAATACCGTTCTCGGACAGATTGGAATACGAGTGCGACTTTGACAACGTTACCGAACTGATTGAGTCCGGCAAATTGCTGACGCGCACTTCCCCCACTCCCGCCGATTACGAAATGTTTTTCGATTCTGTTTTGGAACGGGGCGTTAAAAGCATCGTTCATATTTCCGTTGACTCCCGTTTATCCGAAGATTATGACTGCGCGATCAAAGCCGTCAGGAACGAATTGGTAAAATTCCCCAGGTGTGAAATCTACGTTGTGGACGCAGGAACTTTTTCTGTAGGCATGCATCCGCTGATAGAGCGCGCGAAATACTTGAAAAGCAACGGCTTAACCGCTGCTGAAGCTTTTTTGGAGCTTAACAAGACTGCAAAAAACGTTTGCACATATTTTGCTACGGAAGATTTGAATTATTTAAAGCGGCTGGGAAAAATCAACGTCAATGCCGACCGCGGAAAAATACTGAACCTGCAGTATATTCTGAAACTCAACACTCGCGGCAAATTTCTTATAACGGGAAAAACGCGCGGAAATCTTTCGACTGCCGAGAGACTTGCGGTTTTGACGGAAAAATCGGGCGCGGATAAAATATATCTTTCTACCGCGGGCAACTTTAATCAGCTTATTTCATTCAGAAAAAAAGCCGAAACGCGCATAGCGGGACTTTTATCCGAAACCGACAGAATGGGTTTGTTTACATTGTCGATGTTGGGAAGCCGAGCCTATGCGGTGGCATATTTGACTGAAAACGCGTCTGTAACGCAATGACGATTGACTTCTTGCAGACAAGCCTTTTGCGTCGGGTAAAATACATCTTTAACCGACAAAGAACTCTTTAGCGTAAAATCTTATGCTCCTATATGCCTATAATATAATGACTATTTGTATGCGTTAATTGTCCTTCAGGCTTTCTGTTTTAATCAGCGTGTAATAATTGTCCTCGGGAATTTTCCGCTATTATATTTACCTTGAAATAAAATCATCAATAAAAAAAGCCGTCCTCCCAAAACCCGAACTTTGCGTCGTTTCAGTGAAGACGGTTTTATTTTTTCTATTCTAAATCAAATGCGGCGGATTTATTTTATAACCTCGTCGATAACCGCGCCGCCCAGACATCTTTCGTCACAGTACAGCACGGCATACTGACCGGGAGTTACCGCGCGCTGCGGCGTCTTGAATTCGATTCTTACGCGGTCGTTGTCGGTAATTTCCGCAAAAACGGGCTGCTCGCTTTGACGGTAACGGAATTTTGCCGTACATTCGAACTTTTTTTTGTCCCAAGGCCCTATGACGTTGAGACCGCTTGCATTAAGCGCGCGGGAAAAAAGCTCCTCTCCCTCGCCGCAGGAAACGACAAGAGTATTGTCCGAAAGCCGCTTTTCCACGACGTACCACCTTGACTGCTCCTCGCCCGCGACGCCGCCGATACCCAGCCCCTTGCGCTGACCGAGAGTATAATACATAAGACCGAAATGCTCGCCTACCGTTTTGCCGTTGACGTCAACTATTCTGCCTTTTTGCCCGGGCAGGTATTCGGACAAAAACGCGCGGAATTTGCGCTCTCCTATAAAGCAGATACCCGTGGAATCCTTCTTTTTTGCCGTGACAAGTCCGTTTTGCTCGGCAATTCGTCTGACCTCTGGCTTAAGCATACGCCCCAAAGGAAACATGACGCGTCTTAGCTGATCGGTACTTACCTGGTTGAGAAAATACGTCTGGTCCTTGTTTTCGTCCGCCGCTTTAAGTAAGACGGGAAATCCGTCTTCTTCTCCCGCGTCGCAGTAGTGACCCGTTGCGATATAGTCCGCACCCAAAGACAGCGCGTACTCCTTGAAAGGAGCAAACTTTATTTCGCGGTTGCACAATACGTCGGGATTGGGCGTGCGTCCTTTTTTGTATTCTTCCAAAAAATACGAAAAAACCCTTTTCATGTATTCCTCGGAAAAATTGACCGAGTAGCAAGGTATTCCCAGCTTTCCGCAAACGCCCACCACGTCCGCCCAATCCTCGGCAGACGTACACGCGCCGTCTTCTTGCTCCTCCCAGTTGTGCATAAACAAGCCTACGACGTCGTAACCCTGTTCTTTCAAAAGCAATGCGGCGACGGAAGAATCCACTCCGCCGCTCATGCCCACCACGACGCGGCCTAACATAGGGGCCTCCCCGTTTTCAGCCCGGGACAAGCGTTGAGAGTCAGGTCCGCAAGGTCTTTGCCTGCGCGGACCGAATAATATGCGCGGGCGGCGACCATGGCGGCGTTGTCGGTGCAAAGCACGGGGGGCGGAAACAAAACTTTTATGCCTTTTTCGCTTCCTCGCGCCGCAAGAGTTTCGCGGAGATACGAATTACTTGCCACTCCTCCCACCAGCACGATAACGTCGCGCCGCGCGTATTCCGCCGCCTGCATAACGGTATCCGCCAGCAAGTCCACCGCCGTATGCGTAAGGGAACAGCATACGTCTTCCACGACAATCTGTTCGCCGCGCTGACGGGCGTTGTGGACGTAATTCACGACGGCTGTTTTAAGCCCCGAATAGCTTAAAGAAAAATCCTTGTTCACGGGCTTTTTGCCGTGGAAAAAGTTGATGTTGTTTTTTCCTGTTTTACTCAGTCTGTCCACTTCGGGCCCGCCGGGATAAGGAAGCCCCAGAAGCCTTGCAGTCTTGTCGAAAGCCTCGCCGATGGCGTCGTCTTTGGTCGAACCCATAAGCACGAAATCATTGTAATCCGTCACGTCTATTATCGAAGTGTGTCCGCCGCTTGCCACAAGCGCGAGAAAGGGAGGCTGAAGCGAAGAAAAAGCCGTGTAATTCGCGGCGATATGCGCCTCGATATGATTTACTTTTATGAGAGGCAGCCCTGCCGAATAAGCCAGCGCTTTTGCCGCCGTCACCCCTACAAGCAGCGCGCCCGCAAGCCCCGCGCCGTAAGTCACGCCCACGGCGTCGATATCCGAAAGAGAAACGCCCGCTTTCATAAGCGCCTCGTTTACGACGTTGTTTACCGCCATCGTATGATTGCGGGAGGCTATTTCGGGCACCACTCCGCCGTATCTCCTGTGAACGGGAATCTGGGAAGCGATGACGTTGGAAAGAATCTCCCGTCCGTCGCGCACCACCGCCGCGGCGGTTTCGTCGCAGGAGCTTTCTATCCCCAGCACGGTAAGCGACGGTTTTTGTCTTAGCATATTGAATTTTTCGGTCGTATCGTACATTTTATTATTTCCTGTATGCGTTCCTCGTCCGCGCCGACAAGCGCAAAAAGGTCAAGAACGCATTAATTCCGTTTATAGTAATTTACCTTAATTTATCGGCTGAATTTATGTATCGTATTATTATCGGCAAGCGGCATGAAATCAGGTAAATTTTTTTAAAGCCTTTTCCACCTGACAGCAAATTAAATTGCTTATCTTGTACCGCGGCAAACCGCTTAAAGAAAAACGCGCCGAAACGAATAAATCGGCGCGGCGCGGTATCAGGATTTTCTTAAGTAATCGTAAATAAATTCCGATATATCGCCGTCCATAACGGCGTAAACGTCGCCCGTTTCATATCCCGTCCTATGGTCCTTGACCATGGTATAGGGCTGAAAAACATAGGAACGTATCTGACTGCCCCACTCTATTTTTTTAATTTCGCCTTTTATGGAATTGGCCTTTTCCAGATTTTCGCGCTCTCTCAGTTCCACAAGTTTACTTGTCAGCATTTTCATGGCGGTTTCACGGTTCTGAATCTGAGAACGCTCGTTCTGACACTGCACGACTATTCCCGTGGGAATGTGAGTGATGCGCACGGCGCTGTCCGTCTTGTTGACGTGCTGACCGCCCGCCCCGCCCGAACGATAGGTATCGATTTTAAGGTCTTCGGGACGGATTTCCACGGAGTTGTCGTTTTCTATTTCGGGCATGACTTCAAGGCTGGCAAAGGACGTATGCCTTCTGGAGTTTGCGTCGAAAGGAGAAATGCGCACCAGTCTGTGTACGCCTTTTTCCGCCTTGAGATATCCGTATGCGTTTACGCCCTTAATCATAAACGAAACGCTTTTGACGCCCGCAACGTCCCCGGGAAGAAGGTCAAGTTCCTCCACCGTAAACCCGTTTTTTTCGGCATACATGCGGTACATACGGTAAAGCATGCTTACCCAGTCCTGCGCTTCGGTACCGCCCGCACCCGCCTGAAGCATGAGTATCGCGTTGTGCTTGTCGTATTCGCCCTTAAGCAGCGTTTCCAGATGAAGCTGTTCGATTTTACCCGAAAGCGAATCAAGCGTTTCCTCGATTTCGCCGAAGTAAGAGTCGTCGTTTTCGCTTTCCACAAGCTCGATAAGCGTAGCAAGGTCGTCAAGAGAACGGCGGTAAAAAGAAAGCTCCTCAAGTTTGTCGGAAATGTATTTGGCCTCGCTGTTTATTTCCGCGGCGCGTTTAGGGTCCGAGTAAAAGTCGGGCGCCTGCCTGATTTCGTCAAGCTCCGCGCTTCTTTTGTTCATTTTTTCCGTATCGAAAGCCAGGCAACAGTCGTCGAACTTTGCCGTAATGTTTTTAAGTCTGAATTTGTAGTCGTCGGTAGTCAGCATAAATTATTTCCGTAATCAACGTTTTTCCGCAAGGTCTTTGCCCAAGCAGCAGTTTTTGTATTTTTTGCCGCTTCCGCAAGGACAAAGCTCGTTTCTGCCCACCGTGCGCGTGGAATTGACAACGGGAGAATTTACCACTCTCGAATTTCCGCCGCGGTTTTCGACGAACTCTATCTTCTGCGCCTCGCGTTTGGGCGGAGCCTGAATGTTGACGTGGACAAGCAAAGCCACGGTCTCTTCCTGCATTTTGGCGGTCATTTCCTCGAACATCTCGAAGCCCGCTTTCTTATATGCGATGACGGGGTCCTGATTGCCGTACGCCTTAAGCACTATGCCTTTTTTAAGCTGGTCCATGGAGTCGATATGGTCCATCCACTTCGCGTCGATTACGCGCAGCATGATTACGCGCTCTATCTCGGCAAAATCAATGGGCGCGCCCGTTTCTTCGCTAAGCTTTTTGGCGTCCTCGATTTTAGCGTCGTAATAAGCCTTGACCGCCTCGTAAAGCTGGTCCTTGATTTCCTCAAGCGCCCATTTCTCCATGCGCTCCTGAGTGAGAAAATCGGGGTCGTCGGGCAAAAGCTTACGCTCGATTTCCTTATTGAGGTTTTTATAATCCCACTCGTCCCAGTCGACGTGGGGGTCGGTAAAGTCATCGACAATGATGTCCACCTGGTCGCGCATCATCTTGAGAATCTGGTCGTGCGCGTCGATGCCGTCAAGCACCTTGTTGCGCTCGCCGTAGATAATGGTACGCTGAGCGTTCATTACGTTGTCGTATTCCAGCACCTGGCGGCGCATCGTGTAGTTTCTGCCCTCGATGTTGCGCTGGGCGTTTTCAATCTGACGGGTCAGCATGCCCATGGCAAAAGGAGTGTCCTCGTCTATCCTGAACATTTCGGCAATGCGTTTCATTCTGTCGCCGCCGAAAAGACGCACAAGGTCGTCCTCCATGGACAGATAGAAGACAGAAGAACCGATATCGCCCTGACGGCCCGCTCTTCCTCGCAGCTGATTGTCGATACGGCGGGACTCGTGACGCTCGGTGCCGATGATGCGTAATCCGCCCACGGCAATGACTTCTTCTTTTTCTTTATTGACTTCTGCTTTATATTCGTCGTAGAATTTCCTGAACTGCTCGCGCGCTTTCAGAATTTCGGGGTCGTCGGTATTGTAGTAAGAGGTAGCCGCGGAAACGGACTCCTCGCTCATGCCGATGTCGCGCATACGTTTTACCGCCATGTACTCGGCATTGCCGCCCAGCATGATGTCGGTACCGCGGCCGGCCATGTTGGTGGCGATGGTAACGGTGCGGAATTTACCCGCCTGAGCTACTATTTCCGCTTCCTTTTCATGGTTTTTGGCGTTCAGAACGTTGTGCGGAATCTTGGCCTTGTGCAGCATACGCGAAAGCTCTTCGCTCTTTTCGACGGTGGTGGTGCCCACAAGCACGGGCTGTCCGCGCTGATAGCATTCGGTAATGTCCGCCACTACCGCGCGCAGTTTTCCCGCGACGGTGGAATAAACCTGGTCGTTTTCGTCCACGCGCTTGGACGGAAGATTGGTGGGTATAGTAACGACGTCCAGATTGTAAATCCCGCGGAACTCCGATTCCTCCGTTTTGGCGGTACCCGTCATGCCGCTGAGCTTTTTGTAAAGACGGAAATAATTCTGGAACGTGATGGTGGCAAGAGTCTTGTTTTCGCTTTGAATGCGGACGTTCTCCTTTGCCTCGATTGCCTGGTGCAATCCGTCGCTGTAACGGCGCCCGTCCATAAGTCTTCCGGTAAACTCGTCCACGATTACGACTTCGTTTTTGTCGTTGACGATATAGTCCTTGTCAAGTTTCATTATATAATTGGCGCGGATTGCGTTGTTTATATAATGGTTAAGCTCCATGTTTTCGACGTCGGAAAGATTGTCCACCGCAAAGAAACGTTCGGCTTTTTCCACGCCGCTTTCGGAAAGAGTAACCGCTTTCTTCTTTTCGTCGATGTCGAGGTCGTCGGGCTTAAGGCTTTTGGCAAAACGGTTGGCGGTGACGTACATTTCGCTGCTTTTGCCGCCGCGGCCCGATATGATAAGCGGGGTACGCGCCTCGTCGATGAGAATGGAGTCCACCTCGTCGATTATACAGAAGTTGAGCGGGCGCTGGACCTTGTCCTTCTTGTAAATGACCATGTTGTCCCTGAGGTAATCGAAGCCCAGCTCGTTGTTGGTGGCGTAAGTAATATCGCAGTTATATGCGGCGCGCTTGGCGTTGCTGTCCATGCCCGCAATGGCGACGCCCACGGTAAGGCCCAAAAACCTGTGCACTTTTCCCATCCATTCGGCGTCACGTTTTGCAAGATAATCGTTTACGGTAACCACATGCACGCCTTTACCGGGAAGCGCGTTGAGGTAGCTTGCAAGCGTAGCGACCAGCGTTTTGCCTTCGCCGGTGCGCATCTCAGCTATTCTGCCCTGATGAAGAGCGATACCGCCCATAAGCTGGACGTGGAAATGGCGCATACCCAGCACCCTGGAGCTTGCCTCCCTGACCGCCGCAAAAGCCTCGGGCAGAATGTCGTCAAGCGTTTCGTAGTTGTTTTGCAGTCTGTCGCGGAATTCCTCCGTCTTTGCTTTAAGCTGCTCGTCGCTTAAAGCGCGGTATTCCTCCTCGCGCTTTTCGATTTTTGCCGCAATCGCTTCAAGCTTTTTGATATGCTTTCTGTTATCGCTGCCCGTGATGAATGAAATAAGTCCCATATATTGTACTCCTTAAGGTTGCGATTTCTGAAGAATTTAATCCTCGCAACCATACATTTTCATTATATATTATAAATTTGTTTTGTTTAACCGATATGACGTTTATGTGAAATTATTGTCATTTTAAGGCTTTTTGAAACTCATTTAAGACTAATCGCGCCCTCGCTTATCGGTAATAGCCCACGAATTTTATAAGACCGGTCCCCTCGCTGAGTTTCTGCATTACGCGCATAAGCGTTTCCTTTCCTTCGTCGCAGGAAAATTCGACGTAAAACCAGTATTCGAATATGCCGTCGCGGCTTGGTCGGGACTCGAGTTTAGTCATGTTAAGATTAAAATCCGCAAGCACGCCAAGCACTTTAAGCAACGCGCCGGGCCGATGCCTGGTTTCAAACAGAACGCTGACCTTATTGCCCTGAAACAGCGGCTGCTTTTGCAAAAGAACGAAGCGCGTAGTGTTGTCTTTTGCGTCCTGAACGTCCTTTTCAAGCACCGTCTGTCCTTTTTCGGGCTTACGCGCAAGCGCCGCCTCGTCCTTGTTTTTTATAATCTTTAATGCTTCGGACGTGCTGGCGACGGCAATGACCAAAGCGTCGGGAAAATACTTTTTGATATATCCGTCGCACTGGGCAATCGCCTGCGGGTGAGAATAAATTTTTCTGACGTCGGCCTTAGCGGCCCCTTCAATTCCTATCAGAGAATGTACGATGGGCCTCAAAAACTGGGCGGTAATGTAAACGTTGTATTTTTTAAGAGCGTCCAGACAATCCCCCACGCTGCCGCCCACGCTGTTTTCTATGGGCACAACCGCACCGGATACGCTTCCTTTTTCCACCGCCTCCGCCGCGGCCGCCATGGAGGAAAAACCTATTAATTCCGCCTTAGGAAAATTCTCGCTCGCGCAAGCGTAAGTATGACTGCTTTCCTCACCGAAATAACCTATTTTCATCAATCCTCGCTTCAACTCGCGGATTCCGCCGAAAGTTTGTTTATGACGTCTTCATAACCGTCGCAGTCGAGTACGGTTTTCAATGCCGCAGATTCCGAAACCGTTACGGCTATATTCCTCAACTTAACGAAAGCAGCCTGCTCTTTGGCGGTAAAGTTAATGCCGGAATTTGAAAAGCACCGCGAAAGTTCTACGTTGAAATCGCCGTAAAACGCACGCGAGGTAAGGCAAAGTTCCGCCGATACAAGATTTTTGACGCGGTAATACGCCCCAACCGTGTTGTCGCGGTCGGCAAAAGCGAACAGTGTAAAACTGCCGCCCGTAGCGAACTGCGCCGCCGAATCGACGAGTTTTTCGGCTCCGTCCATGCTTAGCGAACATGCCCTGTCGATATTGTTAAGCACAACAACCACGTTTTTACCGCATTTTGCCTGAGCCGAAGCATAATCGCGAACCCTCTTGACTATTTTCTCGTCCTCGTCCCCGTCTCCCGCACCGGTAAACACCGCCGAGGGAAAAACCGAGGATAATTTTTGTTTTGTCTCCGCAGAAACGCCGAGGCACAAAAAAAGAATTTCGTCGACTTTGGTTATCTTCTGTAAAGAGGAAGTCAGTTTCGCCGCGTTTTCGGAATACGAAAATTTACCCGAGCAGGATATTACGACGCTTTGCCCCAGCGCGGAAGGAGTAAAAACGTCCATAAGCTTCAGTAATCCCGAATCCGAACCGGAGCTTGGCAATATTCTTTGATACGGTTTAATTTTCTCGTCGCATGTTTGTTTGTCCCGCGCGGCGGCAAACACTGAAGAATCGGTTTTGACGCCGTTAACCGAATCAATGTAGTGCAAACAGAAAAAGCCGGCGTTTTTGACGTAACGCGCGCGACCCGAAACAACGTCTCCGCTTTTAAGACCGTAAAGGTTGATAAGCCGCCTTATGACGCCCACGTCCTCCACGCTTTTTACGAATCGGTTGACTCTTAAAGCCCCGCCCGACTCGTCTCCGTCGAAAACTCCCTCCACAAAACTGCCGAGAACGTAATCCCCGTGTTTAAAATCTTCCAGCAGTTTAAGCTCGTCCTCGGGACTTAATTTTTTAACGTCGGGATCGGAAAGAGGCGCGCCTTCCTCGGAAAAGTACTGCAAGCCCCACAACAAATCCATCATTCTGTCCACGAGGTCGGATTTAGAATAGGTGCAAGGCGAAGCAACGCCCATATTTTTGGCAATTTCCCTCAGTTCAGGCAAATTGTGAACTTCGAAATATCCCCTGCCCAAACGTTTAAAATCCGCTTCGTCGGAAAGGGATAGCCCGGATTTGTTCTCCTCGCCGAGAATTTCTTCAATAGTGCTGTCTTTAAAGGAAAGCTTCCTCAGACTTTTGAATTGTTCTTCCGTTTTCGTCATAAACACCCTTTACGAATCCGCCGAGCGGCGAATAATACTTACAAAACACAGCTAAACAAAAAATTGTAAGCCGACATTTTGATTATATCATTTATTGTTATAATTTGGCAAGTTTTTGCATACTTTTTTCGCAAAAACATTAACATTACGCACGAAACGGACAAAATTTCCCGCAACGTTAAAAAATAAAACGTTTTTTAATTACTCTTTAAGCGCGCGGCAAAATTTATACGCGCTGTATCCCCGACTAAAAACTATTCGCATCCGTTTAAATCGCTTTGCCGGTTTTTGCCTTTATCGACATAATCGAAATCCGCGACGGAAAGCTTGCTAACAACTCATTTTAAGCCCCTGGCGTAAAAAATACCGTCCTCCATGCCCTGTACGGAAGCGTCGGACTGGGCGCGCAGCAATCTGCACTCGGTCAGGGCGCAGTACTCTTCCTCCTTTTCCACCGACAAATAATTGCGTTTCAGTTTTTTCGCGGTAACCGCGGTAGAACCGCTGCCGCCGAACGGGTCAAGCACCAGATCTCCCTCGTTTGAAGAAGCAAGAATCAGTTTAGCCAGCAGTTTTTCGGGCTTTTGCGTGGGATGCGGGGTATTCTCCCGCATGGACCAGTAAGGTACGGTAATGTCGTCCCAGAAGTTTGACGGGCAGGTATCACGATACTTTACGCCGTCCAGAACAAACCAGTCTTTGGGTTTGCCGTCCTCGGTATACGGCGCGACCACTTTTCTGCGCTGACGCACCGCGCCGAGGTTAAAAACGTAATCGTCCGAAACGGTGCAGAACCAGATATCTTCCATACCGTTTTTCCAGTTTGTTCTGGCGCCCCGTCCCTTTTCGCGCTGCCAGGTAATGCGGTTTCTTACGGTAAAGTACTTTTGAAGAACGGGCGCAATTACTATACCGCTTTCCCAATCGCAGCAAACGTAAACGGAAGCCGTTTTTTTCAGCGTGTGAAGGTAAGCTTTTACCCACTTTTCGGTAAACGCGCGGTAATCGCTTTCGCTCATGCGTGAAAATTCCCGATTGCCGAAGGTCTTTGTCATGTTATAAGGAGGGTCGGCAATCAACAGGTCGGCGCACCCGTCGGGCAGTACCGCGGCGGCGTCGAACGAGTCGCCCCAAACGGTTTTATTGCAAAAATCCCCCGTTTCTTTGAGATATGCGCAAGAAACGCAGCGGCTTAAAAGCCCCTGCGTTTCGCTTTTTGTAAGCGTCAATGTTTTATTTCTCGACGATTTTGCCACTTGATTATTCTTCCGAAGAATTTTCGGAATTCTCCTCTTCTCCGCCGTTATAAGAAAGGTCGCCGTCCATGTCGCCGTCCGCGTCGGCAAGATCGTCAGACGCGGATACATTATCTTCGTCGGCGGTCAAGTCCGTTGCGTCGGGTTTATCCGTTTCCGTTCCTAAAATTTGCGAATCGGTTTGGTCAGTTTCTTCGGTTTCGGGCTCGGGCGGAGCGACGGCAACGCATACCACGCTGCCCTCTCCTTTCATGCGCATTATTCTGACGCCCTTGGTATTACGCGAAATTTTGTTGATTTCTTCCGCTTTGATACGGATTATGATGCCGTTGTCCGCAATAAGCAGAATATCGTCGCCGGGGTTTATAAGCTTAAGATTTACAAGCTCGCCCGTCTGTTCGTTGAATTTACCGGCAAGAGTGCCTTTGCCCGCGCGCGACTGAATACGGTATTCGTCGATGTCGCTGCGTTTGCCGTAGCCTAAGCGGGAAACGGTAAGCACTTCCTGATCGCAGTCTTTTCTTATGACCGCCATATCGACTACGCGCTCTCCCTCGCCCAAACGGATGGAGCGCACGCCCATAGACGTCCTTCCCGTGGGACGCACGGAGGACGCGGGAAATCTTATACATTTTCCCGAAGAAGCCGCAAGCAGGATTTCGTCTCCGTCGCTGAGAATCTGGACGGAAATAAGCTCGTCCCCCTCGAGAAGAGAAATGGCGATTTTACCCACTTTTCTTATGGACTCGAACTCCGTAAACGCGGTACGCTTTACAAGTCCGCCCTTTGTCGCCATCATGAGATAGCCGCTGTAATCGCTGTTTTCCTTTACGGGAATGACCGCGCTTACTTTTTCGTCGGGCTGCAGCTGCAAAAGGTTGACAATCGCCCTGCCTCGCGCGGTACGTTCCGCTTCGGGCACCTCGTAAGCCTTGATGGAATACACTCTGCCGAAATTGGTGAAGAACATGAGGTCGTCGTGAGTGCAGGTTATAAACATGTTCTCGACAAAGTCTTCTTCCTTGGGCTTGTGCGCGGTTACTCCCGTTCCGCCGCGGTGCTGAGCCTTGTATTCGTTCACGGGCAGACGTTTGACGTATCCCGAATGAGTCATGGATATAACGACGTCCTCGCGGTCGATAAGGTCGCCCACGTCGATTTCGTCGTAATCGATGCAAAGCTGGCTTTTTCTGGGAGCGTTGTATTTGTCCCTGATTTCGTTGATTTCGGTTTTGATAATGGCGGTAATGCGTTCGGGACGGGCAAGAATGTCCTTTAAGTCCGCTATACGCTCCTCAAGTTCCTTAAGTTCGTTTCTGATGGACTCCACTTCAAGGCTGGTAAGGCGCTGCAATCTCATTTCCAGAATCGCGCCCGCCTGTTTGTCGGACAAAAGGAATTCCTTCATCAGGTTATCCGCCGCCTCGTATTTGTCCTTGCTTGCCTTGATTATCTCGATAACTCTGTCGATGTTGGCAAGCGCCACGACAAGGCCCTGCAGAATATGCTCGCGGTCCTCGGCGCGCGCAAGGTCAAATTTAGTGCGCCTTACTATCACGTCTTTCTGATGCTCGAGGTAATAGTAAAGCATTTCCTTGAGATTGAGAATCTTGGGTTCGCCGTTTACCAGCGAAAGGAAAATAATGCCGCCCGAAACCTGAAGGTCGGTATGCTTGTAAAGCGTGTTGAGCACCACCTGGGGCTGAGCGTCGCGCTTTACGTCGATGACTATTCTCATGCCCTCGCGGTCGGATTCTTCGCGGATATCGGTAATCCCCTCCACTTTCTTGTCCTTTACAAGGTCGGCAATGGATTTGATAAGCTCCGACTTGTTGACCTGATAGGGAAGCTCGGTTATTACAATGTGGTGTCTGCCGGCGGTGCCCTCTTCTATCTCCGCTTTGGCGCGGATTACTATGCCGCCGCGACCCGTGCGGTACGCCTGCTTAATGCGCGCCCTGCCCATGATAAGACCGCCCGTGGGGTAATCGGGCGCAGGGACGTATTCCATAAGTTCGTCAACGGTGATGTCGGGATTGTCGATAAGCGCGTCCACCGCCGAAATAACCTCGCCGAGATTATGCGGAGGAATATTGGTCGCCATACCTACGGCTATACCGTCCGAACCGTTTACCAGAAGGTTGGGGAAACGGCTGGGAAGCACCGTGGGCTGCATCAGAGTATCGTCGAAGTTGGGATACCAGTCCACCGTTTCCTTGTCGATGTCGCGCAGCATTTCCGCCGCGATTTTACTCAGCCTTGCCTCGGTATAACGTTGCGCCGCAGGGGGATCGCCGTCCACGGAGCCGAAGTTACCGTGCCCGTCCACAAGCGGACAGCGTATGGAAAAGTCCTGGGCAAGACGCACCAACGCGTAGTAAACCGAGCTGTCGCCGTGCGGGTGGTACTTACCCATACAGTCGCCCACGATACGCGCGCATTTACGGTAAGGCTTGTCGGAAAAGAGGTTAAGCTCGCTCATCGAGTACAGGATACGGCGCTGAACGGGTTTAAGTCCGTCGCGGACGTCGGGTATCGCGCGGGAAACGTTTACCGCCATAGCGTAGGCGATAAACGATTTTTTCATTTCCTCGTTTACTTCGACCTGAATAATTTTGCTGTTGTCTATGATTTCTTTTATGTTGTCGTTTTTATCCGCCATTTCGATTGTCCCCCGTTAAATATCCAGCTCTTTGACAAGCGTGGCGTTGTCCTCGATAAACTTCCTTCTCAGCTCCGGCACTTCGCCCATGAGAACGGTGAAAATCTGGTCCGCCTCCTCCGCGTCCTTCATGTTGACCTTCAGAAGCGTGCGCTTTTCGGGGTTCATGGTAGTTTCCCAAAGCTGGTCGGCGTTCATCTCGCCAAGACCCTTATAACGCTGAATTTCGGGCTTACCCAGCCGTTCGCTGGCAATTTTCAGTTCTTCGTCCGAGTAGCAGTACTCGACGGTTTTACCCTTGGTCAGTTTGTAAAGCGGCGGCTGCGCGATGTAAACGTGGCCGCGCTCGATAAGCGGGCGCATAAAGCGGAAAAAGAAAGTAAGCATCAGTATCCTGATATGAGAGCCGTCCACATCCGCATCGGTCATGCAGATAATCTTGTCGTAGCGCAGTTTGCTTTCGTCAAACTCGTCGTCGATGCCGCAGCCGAAAGCCGTAATCATGGCGCGGATTTCGGCGTTTTCCATGATTTTGGTAAGCCTTGCCTTCTCCACGTTGAGGATTTTACCCCTCAGCGGCAGTATCGCCTGGAAACGGCGGTCGCGTCCTTGCTTAGCCGTGCCGCCCGCGCTGTCGCCCTCCACCAGATAAATTTCACAGTGGCTTGCGTCCTTGTCCGTGCAGTCGGCAAGCTTTCCCGGCAGCGTCGTGGACTCCAGCACTCCTTTTCTTCGGGTGCTTTCCCTTGCAGCACGTGCCGCGTCGCGCGCCTTTTGCGCCGTAACCGTCTTCATGATAAGGTCGCGCGCCTCTTTGGGATTTTCCTCGAGATATGTCCCAAGTCCTTCGGTAAGCGCTTTTTCCACAAGCGCGCGCATCTCGGAGTTGCCTAGCTTTGTCTTGGTCTGGCCTTCGAATTGCGGCTCCTCCAGCTTTACTGAAATTATCGCGGTAATGCCCTCTCTCACGTCCTCGCCGGTAAGTTTAAAGTCGTCCTTAACCAGCTTTTCGGCGTGAGCGTAATCGTTGAGGACGCGCGTCAAAGCGTTTTTAAAGCCCACAAGGTGAGTGCCGCCCTCTTCGGTGTTGATGTTGTTGGCGTAAGAATACAGCACCTCGTTGTAACTGTCGTTGTACTGCATGGCGATTTCCACGCTTGAGTTTTTAAAATTCTTTTCTATATAAAGAGCCTTTGGGAAAAGCGTGGTTTTCGCGCGGTTAAGGTAATCCACGAAATCCAGAATTCCGCCCTCGTAATGAAAAGTTTCGTTTTTCTCGCATCCGGGACGGCTGTCGATAAGGTTTATCTTAAGTCCTTTGTTGAGATAGGCAACCTCTCTTAAACGGGTGCGTACCGTTTCGTAGGAAAATTCTATGGTTTCGAATATTTCCTTATCGGGATAAAAGGTAACCTTTGTGCCGGTAAGATCGGTTTCTCCCACCTCGGCAAGCGCGCGCATGGGAACGCCGCGCATATATTTCTGACGGTGAATTTTGCCGTTTTTGTAGACCTCTACTTCCAGCCATTCGGAAAGCGCGTTGACTACGGACAAGCCCACACCGTGCAACCCGCCCGAAACCTTGTATCCGCCGCCGCCGAATTTGCCGCCCGCGTGCAGTTTGGTAAGCACCACCTGCACCGCCGAAACTCCCTCCGTCTTATGAATGTCGATGGGTATGCCTCTTCCGTTGTCGGTGACGGAAACGGCACCCTCACGCGTGATTTCCACGGTAATGGTGTCGCAATATCCTGCTAAAGCCTCGTCCACGCTGTTGTCAACAATCTCCACGATAAGATGATGAAGACCGCGCTCGTCGGTGGAGCCGATATACATTCCCGGTCTTTTTCTTACGGGTTCAAGCCCCTCGAGAACCTGAATTTCGCTGGAGTCGTACGCAATATCCGTTTTATTCGACATAATAATCTCCTTAAGCTGTTTAAGCCAATAAGATTATAGCACTTTTCGCCGAAAAAGAAAAGCGTTTTAAGCCTTCGGGCCGCTTGTTTTTAAAGCGTAATTTTAAAGCATACCCTTATCGCGCTCAAAATTGCCCCTAAAAGCCGCGAAAAGGGTTTTTTCGGGTCAATAATGCGGTTTAGCGTTAAAAAAAACTCTGCAGCCGTCCGCGTCAGACAAAAAGTCAAAAACGCATTATTAAAATCTCATTAAATAAACCGGTAACTCTTGCAAACCAAGAAAATTTATGGTATACTTATACCAATAATCTTTGTTTAAATGGAGGAAATTTTATGGCTAAACGTAAAAGTAGTTTGGGTAAGCCGCTGGCTTTTGTTGCGGCTGTCTTGGGTTTGGCGGCTGTCGTAATGCTCTTTTTGCCCGCAATCGGCATAAAGGATACGGACACTACCTATACGGGACTGCAGATCACTTTCGGATACAAGGAGTCGCTTCTCGGATTTGAATATACCGTTTTCGATTTCTCGTTCATGAACCTTCTTACCTATATTCTTGCCGTTGTGGGTATCGTCTTTTCGGTGCTCAGCGCGATGGGCAAAGGCAGTAAATTTGCGGCGTTTATCGCGGCGGCGGCGTTTGCGGTATCGGGAGTTTTCTTCTTCCTGTCCGTTTCCTACACTCTGCCCAACGAAGACGCAAGCAAGATTATTTCGTTTGTCGGCGGCGACATCAAAGACGCGCTTACTCTTGCTTACGGTGCGATAATAGGCGGCGTTGCCTCATTACTTGCGGCTGTTTGCAACCTCGGTAAAATCGTACTTAAGTAAATAATTTAATTTGTCTAACTAAAAACTCCGTATCCCGCAATAAGGGCGACGGAGTTTTTTTTCGCGTATTTTCTGAATTTTACCGATTTAAGAAAAACCTAAGGCGGCTTTAAAAGACTTTACCGTTTATATCGAAATTGTTTTTCGCCGCACACAGGACTTTTCGTGCAATAAAAGTCAGAACGATATTTTAAACATCGGTAAGCTTTTATCACAGTCTTCAACCCTATTGACGTTTATTGTAATTTCTCACGAGTTCGGGTACGGCGTCAGTTTACGCATAAATGTGTCTTACGGCGTTTTTACAAATCGGATTTTTCGCCTGACGAATATAAGCCGCATTAATCGATAACGGGAAAAATTTTTTCAAATCAGGATTTTTTTACAATAAGTACATCGTAGGGATTAAGCGCTATCCTTTCGCCGCGGGCGTACCATCTGCCGCTGAGCACGTTTTCTCCGTCAAACGGACAAATTGCAAAAGCCGAAGCGTTTTCCGTTTCCACGGCGGCGAAAAACTCGCCTGCTTCGCCTTTACGGGAAAACGTAACGACCGACGGGCTTGCGTCCGCAAAAGGCACGTTTAATCCCGCCTTTAAGGCTGAATCAATCGCCAATTCCGTAAGCGTTTGCGCGTCGGGCAAAGTCCCTAAAATTATTATTTTGCCTTTGCCGTAATCCGAAGAAGCAATCGCGCACTTTCCTTTTACGAAATCTCCGTCGGCATAAGTAGCCGCGGCTTTAGCTTTTGGTCCCACGGAAAAAACGTCGTAAACAAGCGATACGGTGTCGCCCGTTTTGCCGTCGTCAAACGACAGAGAATACTTTTCGCCCTTGGGAAGAGTGTATTCTATTTTAACGTCCGCCGCTTTTTCAAGTATTCCCATGGCGCGGTCGGTAAACTTTGCGCCCGACGGGTTGCGAATGTCCGTAAGCGGTCCCACTACCCAGATTCCGCCGTTTTTAACCCATTCAAGCATTCTTTCGCCCAGATTTTCTTCGTCAAGATTAAGCATGAAAGGGGTAAAAATAAGTTTATAATCGCTTACGTCTTTGCCGGTAGTCAGTATATCGGGACGAATATGCGCGCGAAGAAGCGGGCGGTAAACGTCGTTCATGAGCGATTCTTTATAATCGAAACCGGGCATGACTTTTTGAAAACGATACATATTGTGCGCGGTGAACGCCGCGTGAATTCCTATGCGGGAGCTTACTACGCGGGATTTCTCAATGACATCGCCCGCAACCGACAACTGCCGCGACAATGCTTTTATCTCGCCCGCCACGTGAAAGGGGCGCCCGCACGAACTTACGCACGCACCGTGCATAAGCTCCTGTCCGCCGTAATGAGAACGCCACAGCCAGTAGTTTACAAGCTCCGCTCCGGCAAGAAGCGGCATCCATACGTTGGCGACGTTAAAATTAGCGGGACGCATGAAGTTTGCCTCCGCAGACCCGTTCCAGCAGCACGAAGTTTCGGTCGCCCAGAAAGGCGCGGATTTCATGGGCCTTAAATAATCGTAAAAGAACTGCGCGCGCCAGAAATTCTCGCCGTAATCGTAGTGATTGTACTGCATGACATCCATGTCTTTGCTTAATCGGTTGTAATCGAGGTTGAATATGGGCATGGAATCGTGTCCGACGGGAACGGAAACGTACTTTTTGAGAATATCGTACTGGCGTTTTATAAAATCCAGCTGACTTTTGTTCTGAAACTTTCCCCACCAGTAAAGGTACGACGGGTGCGTCCACGTTTTAGGATTGGGTTTTTCGACCTGATCGAAAGAGTCGTAATTCTGCGAAAAGACATAATTGCCCCATTCGCGGTTAAGTTTGTCAATATCCCCGCCGAACTCTTCGCTGAGGTAAGAGCGGAATTTTTGCTCGCACACGGGGCAGCAGCATCCGCGCCCGAGTTTTTCGGGTTCGATTTCGTTGTCTATCTGCCAGCCGATTATGTTTTCGTCGCGAGAAAACTCTTTTGCCATCGCTTCCACGATTTTGTCGCAATAGCTTAAGTAAAGCTCGTTGTTGGGGCATACGTCGCGCCGCCCGCCGTGCGCAAGCCTTACTCCGTCCACGGTAATCATGAATATTTCGGGGTGCTTTTGCGTCAGCCATCTCGGAGGGCACGCCGTAGGAGTCCCCATGATGACCGAAATCCCCTTATCGCGGCACTTGTCCACCACTTCGCGGAAAAGCGAAAAGTCGAATTTCCCCTCCTCGGGTTCCATTGTCGACCAGGCGAATTCGGCAATGCGCACGCAGTTAAGTCCCATGGACTGCATTAGCGCAATGTCTTCGTCGATGAGATTGCGGTCCCACGCCTCGGGATAATAATTAGAGCCGAAAACGGGTTTTTTTGCTTGAAACATATTACCTCCGTATTTACAATATAGATATTTATTCAATATTATAAACAACCGAAAAAATAAAGTCAACGCGACCGCATTGACTTTATTTGCTGAAAAACAAAAGACAAATATGTACAATTTATTAAAAAAGCACCGCCGCGCTTTTAATGCCGCAAATAATAATTTCGGCGCGGCAAATATTGTTTCGCGTCAGCTTAAAAAAACTTATGCGGCAAAAAGCCGAAAGAACAGATTTCGCCGTTTATCAGGCGATATATTCCCTCACTTTGAGTTTCGCGCCCGCGCTTTTTGCGGCTTTACGGCATTTTTCGACGTCCACGCCGTCCACCGCGACAACGGTCATGACGGTATCTATACCCGCCTGAACACATTCGCGGGTAAAGGAAAGCATCTCGCCGTAAGCTGCAAGCCCGAAAGCGGAGTGACACATTTTGTCGTAGCCTTCCGCGCTGTCGCTGTTAAGCGAAACCGAAACGGTGTCTATCCTGCCCTTAAGCAGCGGCACGATGTCGCGACGGTTGATGAGATTGCCGAGGCCGTTAGTGTTAAGCCTTGTTTTTTTACCGCAGGAGTGCGCAAACTCCGCCACTTCGACCATTACGTCCGTTTTGTAAGTGGGTTCGCCGTAGCCGCAGAAAACTATTTCGCGGTAATCGCCGTGTTTTTTTATTCCCTCTATAACCTCTTTGGCATCAGGCTCGCGACTAAGCCAAAGGTCGCCGCTGTCGCCTATCCCGTCGCCGTTGCGGCGTATGCAGAAAGAACAGTCGTTGCAGCATTTATTCGTCAGATTTACATAAAGATTATCGCCGTAGCGATATACGAAATTCTCGTTCATAATCAGTCTCTTTTCATTTTGGTAAATATGCGGTACGCGTTGTCGGTGGTGATTTTTTCCACTTCCTCGAAGCTTAAGCCGAGGATTTCGGCAATCTTTTCCGCCTGAAAACGCACGAAACGCGGATAATTTGTTTCGCCGCGATGCGGGTGCGGGGTAAGGTACGGGCAATCGGTTTCGATGAGGATTCGGTCAAGCGGAACTACGGGCACGATGTCGTAAAACTTTTTCGCGTTTTTGAAAGTGACCGAGCCCGAAAATGAAATGTAAAAGCCCATGTCTACGTATTTCTGCGCCGTTTCTTTGCTTCCCGAAAAGCAGTGCATCACGACGCCGTTTCTGAGTTTATCGGCATTGCGGCTTAAAACCTTGTCCATATCCTCGTATGCGTCGCGCACGTGAAAGCAAACGGGAAGTCCGCTTTTGAGTACGACGTCCAGCTGCTTTTCAAGCCAGTAAATCTGTTTGTCGCGGTCGGTTTCGGGATAAAAGTAATCCAGCCCGATTTCGCCTATCGCCACGCATTTATCGTCTTTCGAAAGCTTTAAAAGCTGTTCGGAAGGGTCGGACGTAAGCTCCTGCGCGTCCGACGGGTGAATTCCGGCGGTGCAGTAAACGTCCTTATTAAGGCGGGCAATCTCCGCGCAACGGTAAGCGCTTTCAAGGTTATAGCTTACCGTTATTATCTTTTCCAGCCCGTCGGCGTGCATCGAACCGATAATTTCCTTCGCGCCGCCGTAACGCTCGTCGGTGAGATGAGCGTGCGTGTCTATCAGCATACTTCGCTGCCCCCGTCCATCAGCTTTTCGGGGCGGACAAGACAAAGCTGCTCGTTTTCGCCCTCGCCGCTGACGGCGCAAAGCAGCATGCCGCGGCTTTCGATACCGCGTATTTTGCGCGGCGCAAGGTTTTTGACCACCACGACGCGCTTACCCACCATTTCCTCGGGAGTGTAGAATTTGGCGATGCCGCTGACGATGGTCCTTACTTCTTCGCCTATTTTTACGGTAGACTTAAGAAGTCTGTCCGCTTTTTCCACTTTTTCGCAGGCAATGACCTCGCCCACCACGAGTTTGGTGCGGAAAAACTCGTCCGCGGTGACGTATTCTTCCTGATTGTCCTCATCCGTTTTTACGTTTTCGGGCGCTTTTTCCTTAGCGGGAACCGCTGTTTTATCTTTTGCGGAAGCGTCGCCTTTTACGACGGATTCCGCTTTTTTCTCCTCTTTTTTCTCCGCTTTTTCCGCGGCGGCGGCTATTTTATCCAATTCGATAAGCTCCTTTTTTTCGTCGAGTCTGGGGAAAAGAATTCCCGTTTCGTGCGTTTCGTATTTTTTCACCGCGCCCCACTTAAGGTCGTTTCCGAAAACCTCGGGCGCCTTTAGTCCCAATCCTTCGAAAATGAGTTTCGGGGTGCGGGTGATGAAAGGCATAAGCGCGGTAGAGCAAACGCGTATCGCCTCCGTAAGGTTGTAAAGCACGGCTTTAAGTCTGTTTTTGCTCTCCTCGGACTTAGATAAAACCCACGGACGCGTGTTGTCGATATACTTGTTTGCCTTGTCGATAACCGCAAAAATGTCCTCAAGCGCGCGGCTTAAGTTAAGCTTGTCTATATCCTCGTCGAGTTTTTTGTCAAGCGCGTTTATTTCGGCAATGAAATCGTCGTCGAATTCGCCCTTTTCGCCCGAATCGTCCACCTTTCCGTCAAAATACTGCTTGTTCATCGCAAGCGTGCGGCGGGTAAGGTTGCCGAGGTCGTTGCAAAGGTCCTGATTAAACCTTCCGATAAACGCCTCGTTGGTGTAAACGCCGTCGGAGCCGAAAGGAATCTCTCTGAGAATATAGTAGCGTATCGCGTCCACGCCGTAACGCTTTTCCAGGATAAACGGGTCCACTACGTTGCCCTTGGACTTACTCATCTTGTCGCCGCCCAGAAGCAGCCAGCCGTGGCCGTAGACCTTTTTGGGAAGCGGAAGATTCAGCGCCATGAGGATAGCGGGCCAGATTATGGTATGGAATCTTACGATTTCCTTGCCCACCATGTGAAGGTCCGCAGGCCAATATTTATCGAAAAGGCTTGTGTCGTCACTGCCGTAACCCAAAGCCGTGATATAGTTGCTTAGCGCGTCAATCCACACGTAGACGATGTGACCGGGGTCGAACTCCACGGGAATACCCCACTTAAAAGCGGTGCGCGAAACGGCAACGTCGTTAAGCCCGTCCTTAATGAAATTGTTAACCATTTCGTTGACGCGGGAACGCGGCTCTAAGAAATCGGTTTCGGTAAGCAGTTTCTTTATGCGGTCCTGATACTTACTGAGACGGAAAAAGTAACTTTCCTCCTCCGCGTCGCTGACTTCCCTGCCGCAGTCGGGGCACTTGCCGTCCACAAGCTGGCTTTCGGTCCAGAACGACTCGCACGGGGTGCAGTATTTACCCTTGTAGCGCGACTTGTAAATATCGCCCTGGTCATAAAGCTGCTTGAAAATCTTTTGTACTGCTTTTACGTGGTAACCGTCGGTGGTGCGTATGAATTTATCGTAGGAAATATCGAGAAGCGACCAAAGCTCCTTGATATTATCCACCAACGCGTCCACAAACGCTTTGGGCGTGACTCCCGCCTCCGCCGCGCGTTTTTCTATCTTCTGACCGTGCTCGTCCGTGCCGGTAAGGTAAAACACGTCGAATCCGCGCATACGCTTATAACGGGCGAGTGCGTCGCAGCACACGGTGGTATAGCTGTGGCCTAAGTGCCATTTGCCGCTGGGGTAATAAATGGGTGTGGTGATGTAATACTTTTTGTTTTTCTCTTTCATAAGTCCTGAATCCTTTTTGCGGTAAAATTCCGCCTGAAAAACGCCTGAATTAATACAAGTTACCCGTTTATTATAGCCTTTAAGGCGAAAAAAAGCAATCGATTAAAATATCGGCGCGCCAAATATTTTGTTTTTACGCCGAATATACATATATAAACAACGCTTAAAGAGGATTGCATATTGAACGTTATATGGTTTCTGATACTCGTTTCGGGTACGGTCGCAATGCTTTTCACCGACCCCGACGGAGCGATACGCGCAATGCTTACGGGGTCAAGTAACGCCGTAACTCTTGCGATGACGCTTATTGCGACTTACGGCTTCTGGCTGGGATTTTTCGCGCTTATGGACAAAACGGGAGTGTCCGATTTTATCGCTGAAATTCTTAAGCCCGTTATTCGCCTTTTATTCAAAGACGCGGACGATAAAACGCGCAAATACATTTCCATGAATATGTCGGCAAATCTTCTGGGATTGGGCAACGCCTCCACTCCCATGGGCATCAACGCCATAAACTGCATGAACAAGGGCGCCAAATACGCCACGACCGACATGATTATGCTGGTGGTGATTTCCGCAACCTCGCTGCAGCTTATCCCCTCCACCGTCATAGGTATGCGAATAGCGCACGGCTCCAACGCGCCCACGGCGTTTCTTCTTCCCTGCATTGTAAGCACCGTGACTTCCACCGTAGTGGGCGTACTTTTGGTAAAACTTTTCTCGCGCATTTTCGGCGAAAAACCGCGCGAAAGGAAAAAGAAACAAGCCGTCAATGCAAACGGCGCGAATTTTACTCCGCCGCCGCTTTTGGCCCCGCGCCCGCAGGCAAAACGCGATTTATCCTCTAAAGGCGGCAAGGCATGACGGCTTACGTTATTCCGCTGATATTTTTAACGGTCCTCATAATTACGTTTGTAAAACGCAAAAACGGTTACTCGGTATTTGTGGACGGATCCAAATCCGCGCTGACGCTTATGGCGGAAGTCTTTCCTTATCTTCTTACCGTCATGATGGCGGTGGAACTTTTCAGGGCGAGCGGGGTTTCCGCCGCCGTAAGCAGCGCCGTAGAACCCGTAATGAACTTCTTCGGAATTCCCAAAGAGCTGACGGAGCTTATTCTTGTCCGTCCGCTTTCGGGCGCGGGTGCGCTTGCGGTGCTTGACAACATCTACACTCTTTACGGCACGGATACTTACGTGGGACTTTGCGCGTCGATAATATACGGCTCGAGCGAAACGATTTTTTACGTTTCCAGCATTTATTTTTCCAAAAGCGACATAAAAAACCTTCGTTACGCCATTCCCGTCGCGCTTATAGCCACTTTCACGGGCTGCGTCTTAGGCTGCTTTGTTATGAAACTGATGTAATTTTATCGCCTTTTTTGCACGAAAACGCCGAATAAAATTTAACTTTGCCGCTGACGCCTGCTTTTAACAAAACACGCAAATAAAAGAAAAACCGCAATCCTAAAAAAGGAATTGCGGTCATATCGCTTTGTAAGTTCAAAAAAACCTATCGCAACCGATAGTATAAATCCCCAAAACTAACGGTTGCACCGTGCCTTTGTCGGCATACGCCGCAAAAACATCAGCCGCGGCAAAAAAAACGGAAAAATCGGATTTTTCATTTTAGACGCTGACTTATTATTTCGCCGTTTATAATGAAGTCTGCTTAAGTTGGTCGTATTAAAACGTTTTTCCTTACCGTAACGTTTGTTTCCACGATTGTGCCGCAATAAACGATTACGGCAAATTATTGTTTTCTTACTCGTAAAGGTCGGTAGAAAGATATCTGTCGCCGCCGTCGGGAAGAAAAACAAGCACGCGCTTACCGGGGTTGCGTTTCAAAACCTCGGTTGCGGCAAACAGCGCCGCGCCGCCCGAAATGCCCACGGTAAAGCCTTCGGTGCGGGCAAAAAGACGCGCCGCAAAATACGCTTCCTCCGTCTTTACGGCAATGACGTCGTCAAGGACGCTTTTATTTAAGGTTGCGGGCAGGAAATTGGCGCCTATGCCCTGAAGTTTGTGCGCGCCCGCGTACCCTTTGGAAATAAGAGGCGAATCAAACGGCTCCACCGCGATGACTTTTACGCCGTCAACGCGCGCTTTAAGCGTTTTTCCCACGCCCGAAATCGTGCCGCCCGTGCCTACGCCTGCGACAAAAAAGTCGAGTTTTCCGTCAAGGTCGGCTATTATTTCCTCAGCCGTAGTCTTTTCGTGAATTTCGGGATTGGCGGGATTAGAAAACTGGTCGGGAATAATAGCGTTTTCCGTAGAGGCCAGCAGCTCCTTCGCCTTTTCCACAGCGCCCTGCATTCCCTTCTCTGCCTCCGTAAGCACAAGCTTGGCGCCCAACGCGGAAAGGATTTTGCGCCGCTCGGCACTCATGGATTCGGGCATGGTGAGTATCAGTTTATATCCGCGTACCGCGCACGCCATGGCAAGTCCTATGCCCGTGTTGCCGCTGGTAGGCTCGATAACCGTGCCGCCCGCTTTCAGTTTACCGCTTTTTTCCGCCTCGACAAGCATATTGAATCCCACGCGGTCTTTTGCCGAACCGCAGGGGTTGAAACTTTCCGCTTTTACCAGAAATTCTCCGTTTACGCCTGCCTTTATAGCAAAACGCGAAGCGCGTATTACCGGAGTTTTGCCGATAAGGGCGGTAACGTCGTCGTAAATTTTCATGTTTTGCTCTTCTCCGAATTAAAGATAAAAATTATAAAATCAGCCGTAATTTACTTAAACCGCTTGATTTAATCAACCGCTTATAAAGAAAAAGGTCGGGCAAGGGAAAACTTCTTTCCTTTTTTCCGACCTTATAAAACCTTTACCGTTTTTCAATCAGGCTTTCGCCTTCCATTTCCTCGGGTTTAGCTACTCCCATCACGTCCAGAAGCGTGGGGGCAACGTCGCAAAGCGCACCCGTCTTTTTGAGTTCGGCGCTTTCGAATTTGTCGCCGACAAGTATGAACGGCACGGGATTGGTAGTATGCGAGGTGCAGGGAGAACCGTCATCGAAAGTCATCTGCTCGGCGTTGCCGTGGTCGGCGGTGACAAGCGCGGTTCCGCCCGTCGCCTGAATCGCGGGTATAAGGCGGGAAAGGCACTCGTCCACGGTCTTAACGGCTTTTACCGCCGCGTCAAACACGCCCGTGTGTCCCACCATGTCGCAGTTGGCGAAGTTAAGGATAAGCACGTCCACGTTGCCTATTACTTCCAGCGCCTTTTGTGCAACTTCGGGCGCGCTCATTTCGGGCTGAAGGTCGTAAGTCGCGACTTTGGGGCTGGCTACCAGCACGCGCTGTTCGCCGTCGTTAGGCTTTTCCACGCCGCCGTTGAAGAAGAACGTGACGTGCGCGTACTTTTCCGTTTCGGCAACTCTTGCCTGAGTAAATCCCTTGTGCGCCAGATATTCGCCCAGCGTGTTTTTAAGTTCGCGCGGGGCAAAAGCGGTGTGTATGTTCGTGAAAGTGGCGTCGTACTGAGTCATGCCCACGTAATAAACGGGCTTATAGCCGCCCTCGCGCTCGAACAAATCGAAGTCCTCGTAAATGGCGGCGCGCGTAATCTCTCTTGCGCGGTCGGAACGGAAGTTGTAGAAGATAACGGAGTCGTTTGCGTTTACGCCCTTATATCCGTCCACAACGACGGGCTTTATAAACTCGTCGAATACCTTTTGTTCGTAAGATGCTTTGATGCCCTCTTCCGCCGTTTTATACTTTGCGCCCACGCCCGCAAACACGCAGTCGTAGCCTTGTTTTACGCGCTCCCAGCGGTTGTCGCGGTCCATGTAGTAATATCTTCCCACGACGGTAGCGATTTTGCCTACGCCGATTTCCTTGATTTTTTCCTCTAAAAGCGCAACGTAATGCGCCGCGCTGTCGGGCGGAACGTCGCGCCCGTCGGTCACGCAGTGGACGTAAACTTTATTAAGTCCCTCGCGTTTGCAGAACTCCAAAAGCGCGTAAAGATGCTCGTTGGAGCTGTGAACGCCGCCGTCGGACAGCAGTCCCACAAGGTGAAGCGCGGTACCGTTCTTCTTTGCGTTTTCCGCGGCGCCCAAGAATGCGGGATTAGTAAAAAACTCGCCGTCCTCGATTGCCTTGTCTATTTTGGTGATGTCCTGGTATACAACTCTGCCCGCGCCGAGATTGAGATGACCCACTTCGCTGTTGCCCATCTGTCCCGCGGGAAGCCCCACTGCTCTTCCGCTTGCCTCGATAAGCGTGTGCGGATATTTTTGCATGAGAGAAGTTATATAGGGAATACCGCATTTTTTGACGGCGTTGCCCTTTTCGCTTTCCCTGTAGCCGAAGCCGTCCATGATTATAATAGCGTCAGTTTTTTTCATAGTCAATGTACTCCGAAATTAAGTATTCCGTTTTTACGCGTAAAAAATTACGCCTTGACGCCCGCCTTGACTACCACGGAAAAGTCCTGAGCCTTAAGCGACGCGCCGCCGATAAGTCCGCCGTCGATATCGCTCATCGCCATAAGCTCCGCCGCGTTTTTGGCGTTCATGCTGCCGCCGTACTGAATGCGCACGCGGTTTGCTGCCGCTCTTCCGTACTTTTTGGCAAGCGTTTTGCGGATAAACTTGATAGTGTCGTTAGCCTGTTCGCTGGTCGCGGTTTTACCCGTACCGATAGCCCAGACGGGCTCGTAAGCGACGACGATTTTCTTTGCGTCCTCGGCGTCGATGCCCTCGAAAGCACCCTCTATCTGCTTATAGAGAATACTCTCGGTAAAGCCGCCCTCGCGCTCGGAAAGCGTTTCGCCCACGCAAACGATGGGCTTAAGTCCGTTTTTAAGCGCCTGAACGGTACGCTTGTTGACGGTTTCGTCCGTTTCGCCGAAGTACTGACGACGTTCGCTGTGACCGATTACGACGTATTCCGCGCCCGCCTCGATAAGCATTGCCGCGCTGATTTCGCCCGTAAACGCGCCCTTGTCCGCCCAGGAAACGTTTTGCGCGCCCACGCGGATTTTGCTGCCCTTGACAAGCTTTTTCACTTTTTCTATATCCGTGAAAGGCACGCACACCACAATGTCCACGCCTTTGACGTCTTTTACAAGCGGCTTAAGCGCGGTAAGAAGCTCTTCCGCTTCCGCTTTCGTGTTGTTCATCTTCCAGTTGCCCGCAATAATCGGCTTTCTCATGATTATGTAACTCCTTGTTTGATTTTTTCTGATAAAATTCGGCGTTTAGTCGCACATTCGCTTAAAACGCACCGATAATTATTATAAACGATTGAAACGCAATTATCAAGCGAAAACTGTTTATTTACTGCGTTTTTGATTGGTTTTACGGCGTAATTTCGATTACTTTACGAAATTTTGCCTGATATACTCGTAAACTACAAGTCCCGCCGCGACCGACGCGTTTAAAGAATTGACCTTGCCGCGCACGGGAAGTGCAACGACGCCGTCGCATTTCTGCTTGGTAAGACGCTTTACTCCGCTGTCCTCGCCGCCCACGACAAACGCCGCCGCGCCCGTAAGGCGGGTCTTGTATATGTCGTCGCCGTCCATATCCGCGGCATATACCCAAACGCCCCTTTCCTTAAGAAAATCTATTGCGTCGTTTATGTTGGTGACTTTCGCGACAAGCATGTGCGCCGCCGCCCCCGCCGACACTTTAACCACCGTATCGTTTACCGACACGCTGCGGTGTCTGGGAATAATCACGCCGTGCACGCCGCCGCACTCGGCAACGCGCAGAATACTTCCGAGGTTATGCGGGTCCTCCACTCCGTCGAGAATGAGGATAAAAGGCGATTCTCCCCGCTTTTCGGCAAGGGCGAGAATGTCCTCCGTTTCGCAGTACTTAAAGTCGGTTATTTCCGCGATGAACCCCTGATGCTTTTTACCCGCCGCCTCGCGGTCCAGCACTTCTTTATCGTAGAAAAAAATTTTAATACCGCGCGATTTCGCGTCGTTGATTATGCGCTGTGCGCCCGCGTCTTTGAGGTCGCGCGCGGCTATCAGCCTGTCTATGGTGGAACCCGATTTCAACGCCTCGGTAACGGCGTTACGTCCGATTACTTTCATTGTTTTTACTTTCCTTGATGTGAAATGATTTCTGCAGTGATTTTTTCCCTTGAGAAAATTTTTTATAAGCCCGACAGCGGTTTCCTTTTTTTGACAAACGACTGAAACTCGCAGCGGTTAATCAATGCCGATGGCGTTAAGACGGAAAACGGCTTAAAAATCCGCAAAATCGCGTAAAACGCTTTCGGCTTATTCTCAGGATTGCGGCCTTATTATTCTGCGAAAAAGTCCGACGGAGAACTGTTTTCGTAAGTGGTGAAATTTATCGTATATTCTCCGTCCTTAACGGCAGGAGAAGTATAAACGCACCGCCACCGGGGCATTTGGTCAAGGTCGGGAAAAAAGACTTCCGCGCCGCCGGATGCGTTTACTTTGGTTACAAGAACTTCTTTGCAATAAGGCAGCATGGTTTTATAGAACATTGCGCCGCCGATAACGAAAATATCTTGGTCGCGGTACTTTTCAAGCGCAAGCTTAAGCTCCTCAATCGAGTCCGCCACAATACAGTCGTCGCGCTTAACGCCGCCCGGCCAAAGCACGACGTTTACGCGGTTGGGAAGAGGCTTGCCGCCCGGAAAAGACTTAAGCGTATTGCTGCCCATGACCACCGTTTTGCCCGAAGTGGTCGCTTTGAAAAACTTCATGTCTTCCTTAAGATGAAACAGTAAGTCGTTTTTTTTGCCTATACCCCACTCTTTGTCCACCGCAACTATCGCGCGAATCATATAGCCACCTCTATTTTTTTGCCCATGGGCGTGTATTTATAGTCCTGAAGCTCGAAGTCCTCGACTTTAAAGTCGTAAAAGTCCGTGACGTCGCGCTTAAGCACAAGTTTGGGCGCGGGGTACTGCACTCTTTCGAAAAGCTCCTTGCAAAGCGGAATGTGACGGTCGTAAATATGCGCGTCCGCAATGACGTGCACGAACTCGCCCGGCTCCAGCCCGCAGACTTTGCTTAACATGATTACAAGCATGGAATACTGCACCACGTTCCAGTTGTTGGCCGTAAGCATATCCTGCGAACGCTGATTGAGTATGGCGTTAAGCTTGTTGCCCGTCACGTTAAAAGTCATGGAGTACGCGCAAGGATAAAGGTTCATTTCGTGAAGGTCGGCGTGGACGTAAATGTTAGTCATTATGCGCCTTGACTGGGGATTGTTTTTAAGGTCGTAAATCACCCTGTCCACCTGGTCGAAATAACCCTCTTTATACTTGTGCTTCACGCCCAGCTGATAACCGTAGGCTTTGCCGATGGTTCCGTCCTCGCCCGCCCACGAATCCCAGATGTGGCTGTTAAGCTCGCTTACGCGGTTGCTTTTTTTCTGCCAAATCCACAAAAGCTCGTCCAGTGCCGCGGCGAAATTTGTCTTTCTTACCGTGATGACGGGAAATTCTTCCTGAAGGTCGTAGCGGTTTACGATACAGAACTTTTTAACGGTATGCGCGGGCGTACCGTCCTCCCAGTGCGGACGGACAGGCATACCCTCGTCCGAATAGCCGTTTTCCATGATGTCGTGAAGATTGCTTAAAAATATTTTGTCCGCTTTGCTCATTTTTCTCCTCCTTGATTTTCCTTGACCGAAACGCATTTTTCCATTAAATAATTAAGTCTGTCCGTCTGACCCGTAATTTTCAGAAATCCCAGCACGCCTTCAAGTGCCGTCGCCTTTTTGTAAACGCCTAAAGCCGCGTTTTTGGCTTTGGAAGTGTTGTGACAGTTGCGGCTTCTTCGCGCGATTTCGCGCTCCTCGGGAGCAAGCTCGTCCGTAATCGCGTCCAGCATTTCGGCCTGAGCGGACGCACAGACGAAAGAGCTTGCGATTTTATGAAGGTAGCCCGACTTGCCGTCGTGATTGAGCAAAAGTTTTTCTCTTACGAACAGCGTAAACACTGCGTCTCCCAGAAACGCCAGCGAAAGCGGATTGAGTTGTACTGCGTCCTTAACTTCCATATAAAAAGATTATAACACGTTTAATAAAAAATCTCAACGAAATCAGCGTGCCGTAATAAGACGGCGGCTATAACGGGCGCATGACCCTAAAACCGAACAAATCAATAAAAAAACAAAACTTATCGCCGTTGCATTCCTTATACCGATATGCTATTCTATATCCGTAGCCGAACTTATCTCTTTTGCTTCCTTGCTTTTACGGTAAGCAAGCGGCGGCACGCCCGTGTATTTCTTGAACATTTCGCTGAAGCGTTCTATCGACGAAAAGCCCACGGCGTAAGCCACCTCGGTAACGGTAAAACCATGCGTATCCAAAAGCAGTTTTTCCGCCTTTCCGATACGGTAGCGCGTGAGATAATTGTAAGGCGAACAATTCATTGCGGCGGTAAAAACGGTGGTAAAATGCGACCTGCTCATGCCTAGTTCGCCGGCAAGCCAAGTGACGTCGAAAGGACGGAAATAGTTGTTTTCTATAAACCTTACCGCGCTTTTCACGATGTCGGGCTTTGCGGTTTCGCTGCGGCTGAGCGAGGTATATATGTCGCCCAGCAGTCTGTAAAGAAAAGACGTAAGCTTAAAAAGGGTTTCGGTTGTGTCCGTATTTGTCTTGAGAATACTTTCAAGGTCATAGGCAAGGTCGGCGTCCACGTCGAAAACTACTTCTTCACTGCCTAAAGCGCGGTCGGAAAGCGCCTTTGCTCCCGCTCCCTTAAACCCCAGCCAGACGTAATGCCACGGTTGCGTTTTATCGGCGCAGTACTGATGAAGGGTGTCGGGACGAATGAAAAACGCCTTGTTCTTACCGATTTCGTAATCTTTTCCGCAGACGGAAAACCTGCCCTTGCCGGACAGAACAAGGTGAAACAGGTAGTAATTCCTTACCGTGGGGCCGTAATTATGCCCGGGGGCACACTCCTCAAACCCTGCGTCGCAAATCTCTATATCGCGACTGATGCTTTTACCGTCAAGGAATAAAAAACCGTAATTTTTGCTTGCATTCATGCTTTTCACCGAATGAAAAAAAGGTTATATCGGGACTTTAAGTCCTTGGATTAATATAACAAATTATTAAAAATAAGTCAATAGGAGGATAAACTAAAAGTGAAAATCACATTCTTGGGCGCGGGGTCTACCGTATTTGCAAGAAACGTACTGGGGGACTGCCTTTTAAGCGACCTTAAGGACTATGAAATCGCGCTTTACGACATCGACGAGGTAAGACTTGAGGAATCTTACGTCATAATCGAGGCGATGCGCAAAAAGTACAACAAGTCCGTAAAGGTCAAAAAGTACACCGACCCTAAAAAAGCTTTTAAGGGAGCAGACTACATAATCAACGCCATTCAGGTGGGCGGATACAAGCCCTGCACCGTAACGGACTTCGAAATTCCCAAAAAGTACGGCTTACGTCAGACTATTGCCGACACACTGGGCATAGGCGGCATTTTCAGGGCACTTAGAACCATTCCCGTCATGAAAAAATACGCCGATATCATGGAGGACGTATGCCCGAACGTGCTTTTCCTTAACTACACAAACCCCATGGCTATCCTTTCGGGTTATATGCAGCGCTACACGGGTATCAAAACCGTGGGACTTTGCCACAGCGTGCAGTCCTGCGTGCCCACGCTTGCAAAAAACCTCGATATGCCCGAGCTTAACGACGCCAAATGGAAAATCGCGGGTATCAACCACATGGCATGGCTTTTGGAACTTACCGACAAAGAGGGCAACGACCTGTACCCCGCGCTTAAGAAAAAATTCAACGAAGTTCGTCCCAAAGGTGACCTCGTGCGCCTTGACATGATGAATCACTTCGGTTACTACAACACCGAAAGCAGCGAGCATACAGCCGAATACCATCCCTATTACATCAAGGACAAATATCCCGAATTCATCGAAAAATTCAACATTCCTCTCGACGAATATCCGCGCCGCTGCGTCAACCAGATTGAGGGCTGGGCAAAGGAACGCGACCAGATTCTCAACGGCGGCAACGTGGAACATACCCGCTCCAAAGAATACGGCTCGCACATCATCGAAGCTTGCGAAACGGACGTACCCTTCCGCATTCACGGCAACGTGCTTAACACGGGTCTTATCGACAACCTGCCCCCCGAAGCGTGCGTGGAAGTCCCCGTCATGATAGACAGCAACGGACTTAACCCCTGCCACGTGGGACGCCTGCCCGAACAGCTTGCCGCGCTTAACCGCACCAATATCAACGTTCAGCTTATGACCATTCAAGCGGCGGTTTCGCTTAAAAAAGAGGACGTTTACATGGCGGCATACCTTGACCCGCACACCAAGGCGGAGCTTTCCATGGACGACATCAAGGCAATGTGCGACGACCTTTTCGAAGCGCACGGCGACTGGCTGCCCAAATACAACTAAAAGCTTTTCTGTTAAATATACAATTGCAAAGTACCCGTCTTTTTTCTTAAGGCGGGTATTTTTTAATGTATTTACAACAAAATAAATGGTATTTAAACAAATCGTTTTCCGGCATAAATCGCCGCATATTATCTTGCCGAACGAAATTATCACACGTTTTTGCACTTCCGATTCTCAACTTACGTCGCTTTTGTCCGATGATTTATTCTTGTCAATAATAATTCCGTTTGTATGTATTGCTTTTTTACCGTTTAAGTCGATTTTATTTGACTTTCGGATAAATTAACGAACATAAATCATAAAAAATAATTCACGATAAAACGTTCTTGAAATATTTTTAACAATAAAAAACTCCCCGCCCGAAATACGGGAAGGGAGTTTTTGTTTTTTTCATTACGAAAATCTTAAAAAGTCAGGATTTTCGCTTTTTTACGCTTTAGGCCTCAGTTCCAAGCTGAACCAAATCCTTGCAGGACACGAACACGGGATAACCTTTTTCGGTAGTAGTCCAATATTCGCCGTCAAGACCGACGATGGCGTTGCTTTCTTCTGCAATCCAGGCTTCGAACTGACCGTAGTTGTACCAGGATTTGACATGGAAATCCTTTTCTTCGGTCAAAAGTCCTACTCTTATCATTTCGTCGGTGTCGGTTACCGAATTTAAATCATCGGATGTAGGATTGTTAACGCCTTTACCGGAATAATTGTTGCCTACCGCCGAATATGCAGTGTTCCACACCCACGTGTCAGCGCCGTAAGCGTCCACGCTGTAAAGGTTTTTGACGTTGGCATAACCAAGGTCTCTCCAGGTAGCAGCATCTGCATTGGCTATTATCATGCCGCCGAACAGTCCGTCGTAGCTCCAGCTGTCGGAAATCGCAAAGATGTTCTGAATAGCCGCATTGTTGCCGATCTGGCTGACGACAAGCGCTACGGGATAAGGATTGTTACCGTTGCCTGCCGTTGCGGAAATTTTACCCTTTACAAACACGTTGCTGATTTCGCCGTCGCACTGGCTGGCAATAAGCGCGCCTTTAGACATTGCAACGTCTGCGCCTACGAATGCAACGTTCTTAACGACGCCGCCTTCCGCGATGTAGCTGAACAGTCCGCCGAACGTTTCGGTCACTTTCATGTTGGAAATCGTGTAGCCCTTGCCGTCGAAAGTACCTACCCACTTGTTGACCCAGCTTACGCCGTCGGAGGACGAGCCTACGCCCGCAACCGCCGCGTTTTCCATATCGATGTTGCCGCCAAGTTCTATCCAGCCGTCCGCGTTGCCTCCTTTTACCGTAACGAAAGATTCAAGAGCCGCAAACTCTTTCGGCGTGGAAATGACTTTCTTGACGGAAATTACAGCTGTATAAACCTTATCCTCGGTATAGATGCTGACAGGCAAATTACCGGAAGTAAACGTTTCAACTACGCTGTCGGCAAAAGTGACGCTGTTGCCGTCGGCAGTAATACTAACTTCTTGACCGTTTACGTAAACGCTTTCCACATTGCCGGTGACACTTTCTATAGTCAGAGTTTGATCAGCGGTCGAGTCGTCGCGTACAAGAGTGCCGACGGATTCGGAACCGAGACTTACCTCTTCGTACTTACCGACGGTAAAAGTCACTTCGTCCGTTATGGAAGTATCGAATTTATTGGTTAATACAACGGTAAATTCGGTGTTGCCGACTGCACTTAAATCGACTTTGACAAGACCCGTTTCGGAAATCGTAACTCCTTCGACCTCATCTTGAATAGACCAGTTAACCTGGGATGCTTTCGAGGTAAGCTGGAGCGAACCGCCGCGGGAAATTTCCTGAGCCTCGGTAGTGATTACCGTGGTATCGGCAAGCCATTTTCCGATGACGGATTCGCCGGACGTTTCGTCCCAAAGCCATCCGTCCACTTCGGCGTTGTAATCGCCGCCGCTGCGCCACTCGTTATAAGCGTCCGCACCGATAAACGTTTTGACGGAAGCAATACCTTCTGCGCCGTTTATGTTTTTACCTTCCTGAGTACCAACGGCGTACAATGTGCCGGGAGAAAGTATGACTGCAACGCTGTTGCTGATATCTTTGCTTGTGCCGGCAAATTTACCGATTAAAGCGCCGCCGCACTGTAAAGCATCGTCAAAGTTTTCCACAACGACCACGCAGTTTTCGATTTTACCGGTATCAGCCATTTTGGAAACGAGCAACGAACCGGGAGCCCAGTTTGCCGAGCCGCCTAAAAGCTGTCCCTGAACGAACACGTTGGAAACGGTTCCGTTAAGTTCGGTAACGACAAGACCGCTCTGGCTGCGATTGATAACGTTTATAAGCGAAACGTTTTTGAATACACTTCCTTCAACCATGCAGGACAATATGCCGCCGTTGCTTTCGTTTATGGTGAAGTTGGAAATGGTGTGTCCCTGTCCGTCAAACGTGCCGCTGAATTTCTTGATCCAGCCGTTGTTATAAGAGCCTACGCCCGAAATGGTAGCGTTTTCCATGTCGATGTCGGCGCCCACAATGAAGTAGCCGTAAACGGTACCGTCACCGTTATCTTTGACATAGTTTTCAAGAGAAGCCATGTGCGACTTTTTGGTGATTATCTTGGATACCGCAAACAGTTTTACGCGATACATTTTGGTTCCGGTAATAATGCTGATAATCGACTCTTCTCCTACGGGAAGAACATTAAACTTATTTGCCTCAACGGTTACGTTTTCGCCCTCGGTGCTCTTAACTTCTATAACGGTAGAGTCGTAAACAATTCTGTCAACCGCCTCGGTAAGTCCTTCTATCGTAAGAACAGTGTCGGATTCGCCGTTGATGTCAACGTAATCAAGCAAAGTTTCGGTTTTATCCACAACTTCGAGATTAGTAACGGTCACAGTGCTTTCCACGTTTACCTTGCCGAACAAATCGCTGTTGCCGACTATTACAATTTCCGTGCCGTGAGCAACTCCCTCGTCTATGGTGAGAATATTGTTTTCAAGGGTGACTCCGTCCACTTCTTCTTTCAGCGTAAACGTCGGGTGGAAACTGGAAACCGAACTTATGAGTTCCAATTGTTCTCCCGCAATTGCTTCGCTTATTTCAGAAGACACGGCATGAAGCGTATCAATATTGATTTTTGCAAGCATTGCCTCCTTTGCAGACTCAAATATGGGCAGCTTGCCGCCGTCGATAGTCGTCCAATACTCTCCGTCAAGTCCCACAATTTCGTTGTCTTCCGCCAGCCAGGTATTCATCTGACCGTAATTGTACCAGGATTTGACGTGGAAGTCCTGAGACTGATTTATAATTCCTGCTCTTATCATCTCATCGGTGTCGGTCAAAGCTTGATTGTCTTCAGAAGTAGGATTGTTAACGCCTTTACCGGAATAATTGTTGCCTACCGCCGAATAAGAAGTGTTCCACACGAATGCGTCTGCGCCGTAAGCGTCAAGGCTGTAAAGGTTTTTGACGTTAGCATAACCAAGGTCTCTCCATGTAGCAGCATTTGCATTGGCTATTATCATGCCGCCGAACAGTCCGTCATAGGTCCAGCTGTCGGAAATCGCAAAGATGTTCTGAATAGCCGCATTGTTGCCGATCTGGCTGACGACAAGCGCTACGGGATAAGGATTGTTACCGTTGCCTGCCGTTGCGGTAATTTTGCCGTTCATAAACACGTTGCTGATTTCGCCGTCGCACTGAGTCGCGATGATTGCGCCTTTAGTCGTTGCTACTTCCGCATTCATGAACGCAACGTTCTTAACAACGCCGCCTTCTGCGATGTAGCTGAACAGTCCGCCGTAAGTTTCGGTAACTTTCATGTTGGAAATAGTATAGCCTTTACCGTTGAAAGTACCTACCCACTTGTTGACCCAGGTTGTGCCGTCGGAGGACGAGCCTACGCCCGCAACCTCTGCGTTTTCCATGTCGATGTTGGCGCCAAGCATGAAGTAACCGCCTACCGTGCCGTCGCCGTTATCGATCACAAAGGATTCGAGCGCCGCTAAATCTTGTGTAGTGGAGATTACTTTGGTTACATTGATAACTTTGACGCGGTACAGATTGCTGCCCGAACTTATCTCCAGAACTTTTTCGCCATAGTTTAAGGCTTTGACTGCCGCATTGGGAAAAGTAAACGTGTCGCCCGACGCGGTAACGCCCGCAATGTCTTCTCCGTCGCAGGTTACGCTATCGACACTGCCGGAAAAACCGTCAATTTTCAGAACGTAATCTTCCGCGGACTCAAGAGACCATTCGGCAGAAACAACCGAAGTGCTGTCAATAAGTGACACGTTCTTGATGCTTATCGTAAAGTCGTCGTAGAAAGACGGGCTTATCTTGGACGTTGCACGTACCGTAACGGAAGTAACATCCGTTTCGGCGGGTACGGTCAGAAGTCCCGTATCCGAAATCGTAAATCCTTCAGGCTCGCCCACTAAGGAATAAATAATGTTATTGTCCGTGCAGTAAACCTGGTAAGATTCGCCTTTATAAAGCGAAACTTCGCCTTCATTGGTGATATTGACAAGGTCTTTGTAGGTATTGTTCATTACGGGCAGATTACCCTCAATATCCCACACGCTGCCTTCGAATTTGAAAGCTGAATAATCTTTCTCGGTATCGGCAATGACTTCGTCAATATTTTTGTAATATTTGATGTTTGCTTCACCCTGAGCGTCTTTAACGAACAAGGGTGCTTTTTCGCCGCCTTTGCTGCCTACGGCAATCACGTTTTGCACGGTCATGCCGGATACGCCGCCGCCCGCAACAAGCGAGTTGTTGTCACCCGTACCAACCGTAACGTCAAGAACAACGTTGATAAATTTAGTGGTAGCGGAGCATTTGCCTGCCAAAGCGCCGGCATATCCCCAGCCTGCGTTGCCGCCCGTGGTCGTACCCTGAACGTATACGTTTTCGATAGTGCCCGCGTTGACGGAAGAAACTATACCGCTGTTGGTAACGGCTTTGGCGTTGATAAAGGAAACGTTTTTGATGACGCCGCCCGTGCCCAGCGTTCCTACAAAGCCGCTGTTGGCTGCCGCCGTCGTCATGCCGTAAATGGCATATCCGTCACCGTTGAAAGTGCCGTGGAAACCGATGTTGGTTACGTTGTTGGGGCTGAAATCAAGACCGGGATAGTTGTTGTCGAAGTTACCGAAAGCATATCTTTCGCACCAGCCGACAATGGTCTTGTTATACTGGATATTGTTGCCCAGCATATAATAGCCGCCGTATTTATAAACTTTGCCACCGAACTGATCGATAGTACCCCAGTCACCGCCGTTTACGGAGTTGATTTGCTCCTGAGTAAGTTTGGCTTTATTAAGTATGACTACCGTATCTTTATCTGCAGCCGCATACTTCCACATATTGTCGAGGTCTTCAGCGGTGTAGAAAATTTTGGTTGCGATAATAACGTCGGAAACGTAAGCCGCAAGGTCAGTTTCAACGCGGAAAACCTTTTCGCCGGTAGTAAGGTCGTCTTTATTGAAGACAAGCGAAGTACCCGAAACCGTAAAGTCAATGGGAGTAGAAACTACCCCGTTAACTAATTCCGCCACTTTAACGACTTTATCTGCGGAGATGCCCGAGCCGTTAAGATCTACCGAAACGGTTTCTTCCGCGTCGGCATTAAGGTCGATGACTTGTCTTCCGGCTAATTCAATTTCAGGCAATACTACGTTGACCTGCACAGTAAGCTTAAACGGAACGTTGGCTTTGGAAGTATAAACGGCGTTGACGACCGTGCTGCCTACTCCCACAGCGGTTATCGTGCCGTTTTCAACCGTTGCCACATCTTCGTTTTCGCTGCTCCACTCGATCGTGGGATTGCTTATCGTTTCGTTATTGTCGATAACGGAAACCGTAATCGTGTCGCTGACGATGTAATCCGTTCCCGAAGGCGCACTTACCGCAAGATTAACGCTGTTTTTGTTTAAAGTAAACGTGACGTTATCCGTTACGGTAACGGTTATTGTCTTTGTTGCGACAAAGCCGTTGTAAGTCGCCTTGACGGTTACTATTACCGGATCCGCGCCGTAAGCCACACCCGTAATAACACCGTTTTCGACCGTTGCTTTGGTATGATCGGAAGTAGACCACTCGTAAGTCGCTTCTACCGTTTTGTTTTTATACTTCATGGTAGGTACTACGGTAATGGACTGCCCCGTCTTAATCACCACGTTGTCGCGGTTAACCGTAAGCATGGGAATCTGACCGCTGGACGTAATCTTGACTACGCAGGTTGCGCTGACGGAGCCAACCGTTGCAGTAATGGTTACTTCGCCCTCTTTAAGCGCGGTTACCACGCCGTTTTCCACCGTTGCTTTGGCGGGGTCGGAGCTAGACCACGTTACGTCGCCTTCAAGATTATGTTTGGTTGCGGTAAGCGTAAGCGTTTCATAAAGGTCCATGTTTGCCGTCGTCCTATCAATAGTAAGCGACGACTGCGGAACGGCTTCTTTTACCGTTATAGTACAGGAAGCACTTACTCCCTCCACTGTTGCGGTAATCGTCGCGGTGCCTTGGGCAACAGCCGTAACAAGACCTCCGTCCACGGTAGCGACGTTTTCGTCCGAACTTGACCATACGACCGCCTCTTTGGATTCGGTCGTTGCGGTAAGCTGAACTGTACCGCCTACAGTAAGTTCCGCCTGATTCTTGTCAAGCTCTATCGTAACTTTCGGGTCGTTTTTACACGCCACGAAAGCAAACAGAGCAAGCGCGAACGCCAGGACGAAAACCATAATTTTCGACAGTTTTTTCATTGATTGATTTTTCCTCCTTTTCTTACAATTTATAAATGTTCGCAACCTTTAGATAGGGTTACGTCTATTCCTGATTATTTCTTTTCATATACGATTAATGCATAATCTGAAGAATTTTATTTCGCATTCCCCCCGGCAAGCGTATTGACGCCCACCGGGGAAAACGGAAAAAATAAGGAGTATGAAGAAGACTTAATTATAATCCCCAGGAAGTCCACAAATCGGTAATATCTACGCTTTCTCTGCTTTTGTTTACGCCGATACGCGTGCAGTCGTCCTTAAAGGATTTTTTCATTTCGGTTATCTGCTTGTCGGTATACATATGAGAATAAAGATCTATCTGCATTTTGCGGTAAGCAAGGCTTTCAAGGCAGATACGGTCGTAAAGCGTATTGTAAAGCGAAATATTTGTTGCCTTAAGCTGCTCGATTGCCTCGTAAGCTTTGTCTACAAACGATAAAATTGTATTAAGCGTGCCTTGCGGGAAATATTGAGAGGTGGTAATCGTCTGTCCGAGTCCGCCCGCTATTTTCAGTTCGTTTTCCAGATAAGCCATCCATGTACGGTAATAGTTGAACATATCAAGCATAGGCTCGGAAGCGTCTTTGAAATAATTAGCGAAGAAATCGTCTACCAGAGCGTTGAAATCAAGATTGACGTCCCATTGCAGTTTAGAGTTAAGATACGCCTTGAGATTACCGAATCCCGTGGATGCATTCTGGTTCCACTGTCCCTGATCGAACATATAGCTTGCATTGTGCGCTTTGGAGAACTGGTAATTGTCCTGCATACTGTTGAAGCTGTTGTAAGGCGCAAAATAATTACCGAAGTTTGTGCTGTAAAGCCACAAATACAGCTTTTGGGAAAGCACGCACCACGCATCCATGGTATCGGCATAAGTCTTGTTTTCGCCTTCGTAGAACGAATAGGTGTAATTGGCGAATATAGGCGCATAGAAGCAATAAACGTTGTCGCGGCAGATTACCGAGTCGTCAATAGGCTCGAATTCACCGTTCTCGTTAATTTTTACGGGCGCGGACTCGGTTTTATGATAAGCGAAGAACAAGATGTTTACATTGCGCTTATACTGAGGATTTTTGTTGAAATATTCCTCAAGCGCGACGGAAACCTTATTGCAGAACTTGACTATTGTAGCCGAGTCGGTACCGTATTTTTCTTTTTCCGCCGTACATGCTTTGCAAGTACACCATACGTTTATGTCCTGCTGCGTTATTGTGATGTTGTCTACTTCGGGATTAGCATTGACCACCTTAATAAACTCTGTCATAAAGGCGTCGAACATTTTTTTCTGCTCTTCTTCATAGCCTCTTGCAAGGAAACAGAGCTGCTTACCGTCAACACTGTACCATTTGGTGTTGGTACCGTACTTGCTTTTAGGCAAATACGCGAAAGTATTGTGCCACGTCATGTTATCGGGGCCCATCCAGACTTTGCCGCTGGTAGCGCTTTCCTGATTCATTCTCATGCGCTGCGCCGCCTGATTGTCGTTACGCTGTACGCCGTAATTGGTCATGCGGTATGTAAAATCGGGAATATCCGTAACGTCGAAATTCTTAAGCTTAAGGGATTCATGACGCTCGATTGCGATTTCGTCCGCGGCATAAGTCTCAAACCCTACCATATGGTGCAGAAATTCGTAAGCCGAGTAAAGAGTACCGAAGTCACCGCCGCCGATAAGGAATACCGAATTGTCCTTGGTTACGATGCGGTAACCCGATCTTGTAAGGTAATCCTTATCCACTTCTATTCCGCTGGCCTCAAGCGCAAGAGTATCGCCCACGGAAATTATTTTGGAAGACGCGGAATACTGGAAAGTATCGTCGTTGACGACGGGAAGAACTACACCCGTGGACTGAGCGATAAAATTTACGAGTTCGTCCGCGGCGGTAGTGATTTCGGCAAAGTTTTTAACCGCCGGAACCACTATCTTGTATTCCGAAGTTCCGTTTGTCACGAAGTCGAGAGTTCCTTCCGTAACGTTTATTTCGTGAATACCCTTTACGTCGTTGCCCGAAATGTCGGGGGATACGGTGTCTACGGGTTTTTCCGTGACTGTCGAGTCTCCGTTCGGGTCATCGGGATTGTTGGGGTTGTTGGGATTGTTTTGGGTATCACATGCCCCTGCCGTAAATAACATCATTGCACAAATCATAAACAAAACTATTTTTTTCAATAATTTTTTCATCTTTTAATTTCCTCCCCCTGTCAAGCCGTAACAACGATAACGTTTTCGACAATAGTAAAGTTGCCTGCGCTGTCCATTGCGAAATACCTTACGATATATTCGCCCGCTTCGTTAGCCACAAAGGAATTGCCGGGCACGGACATAACTCTGCCGCCGGGTATAACCAGATACTGTTTTACGGTGATGTTTTCCGCGGCGTCAAGATTATCCGTTGCGGTAGCGGATGCGATAACGACCGTTTCGCCGACTTTGGCTGTCGTCACGTTTTCGCGGGAAAGCGTAATGACAGGCGCTTCCTTATCCAGAACCGAAACCGAGAAAGTAAAGTTGGTGTATTCTCCGCCGGCGTCTTCGGAATAATAAGAAACCAAATAAACGCCGTAAGAAGAAACTTCGAATTCATAAGCTTTGTCCGCGGGGACGGCAAGCATGTTTGTGCCGTCTTTGGCTGTTACCACTTTTCTGTCGGGATCGGTTACCGTTACGGTAACGTTTACGTACGGGTCAAGAACGTCGCCCGCAATTGCCGAAGGAAGCGATATGGTCGAACCGATATCGTACATTCCTCCGTATGTACCGTTAAGTACAATTCGAGGTCCTACGCGGTCGAGAATCGCATTGTTTATAACCTGCGAGCTGATATTTTTCATTCTGAAAGAGCTTTCTCCCGTAATCTCAGCCATCTCAATGCGCATATAAACCTTACCTGAAGAAAATCCTTCGAACACTCCGCCGCCGAGGTAATCGTTTATCGCCATGAAAGAGGTATTGTCGATACTTACTCTTTCATCTCTGTAATTAATGAGGAATTCGGTAACGCTTCCGGTGAAAGTCGAATCGGTATCGTATTCGTTGCCGTCGTTAATGCTGAATTTTGCCGACGTCATGGTCTTTCTGAAGCTGAATTTTACTTGCTGAGCGGGATTAACAGAATCGGTAAGATATATGTTAAGTCTTCCGAACTGGCTCTTTGCGGGGTCGATTTCAAAAGTAGTAGTAAGTCCGTTTGCAACAAGCGAATTTATAAACATAGTATCAGCAGTTTCGTTGCCGGATTTTGCGGTTATCGCCACATAAGAAGCAGCGGGCTCGGAGATAATGTTTTCCCCGACGAAATACCTGCTCATGTCCAGTCTGCCCAAAGAATTATAAACGTTGTATGCGGTAAGGTCGTAATAAACAGGTGTGGTACCGTTTCCGTTTGACGCTTTGTAGCTGATACGGATGTCTCTTTTTCCGCCCGGCTCGTTGACTTTGAAAGTAACTTTGTTGTCCGCCCCTAAAGTGCGCGTTCCGTCGTCGTCGGTAACCTCCACTTCGGCAGTGACTTCTGCGCCGCCCGCGGTATAATCGTACGCGGTAAGCGCGGGCAGCTGATATTCGTAACCGGAAATTATATATTTCGGCAACATGGCTTCACTGTCGAATACCGGCTTATCGCTTACGGAAACCTGAACGGTATACGTATACGGCTTTTTCTGCGAAACGAAGTCTTTGGCAATGTAATCTACGGTATAAATATCTGCTTTCATGGGCTTGAACTTTCCGTTTTCAAGCGGCACTTCGTTTCCGTCCGAATCGGCAACTTTGATTTCTATATTTATTTTGCCGTTGCCGCCGGTAGCGGTTGATTCGGCAACTTCAATATAGGTACCCACATAACCGGTATCCTCCCTGTCGGAAGAAACGTTTAAAGTAATGGGATTGCCTTGAGCGACACAGTTAATTTCGTATATAACTTCGCCGACGTTATCGGAATAATCTTTTGCAGAATAAACCGCAAAAAACTTGCCCGTATGCGTGGGAACAAACACATTGTCCACAACGTCGAGTTCTATCTGAGAGGGGCTGCCGTAGTTTTCATAGACCTTTGCAGTAGCGTTAAGCTCGCCGCTGTACTGGTCAAGAGCGGTAACTTCAAACATCGGATAAGGATTATTCAAAACCGCGTCGGGCAACGTTTCGTATCCGAGGTTATTTACCGTAACTACGGGGTCTTGTTTATCTACAAGTTTATTATCGGTCAGGTCGTAACCGGCAATTTCGGTAAATACAAGGTTAGTAGAAGTTTTAATCGTATTTTCGGAACTGACGCTCATTGTAACCTCACCCGTGGTGAAGAAATCGTTCCAAAGGTCCGAAAAATATGCCGGGTCGTCAAAATCCACAATCAAACTGTTGTTCATTGAATTGGTTTTGCTTAAAAGTTGTTTGCTTGCGGCATCGAAATAAATTTCTATCTTATTGTTGACAAGAAACGATTCGCTGCTGACGCCCGATTTATCGGAACCGTAAAACGAGAAGTTTGCCGGAAAACCGTAAATATTGTTACGGTGGATTTTATTTTGGTTTGCTTCTATACCGGTTGTGGGCTGGAAGTTGGTACCCGCCTGAATATATGCAACGCCGTGACCGATTCCGTCGCGCGAAGCGTTGATGATTATGGTCAGATAATTATCGGAGTTGTAGATATCGGTAAAAGTAAACCTTAACGTATATGTATCCATTTCTCCGGGCTTTTCGGGCGTAACGTAAAACGAAAACAGTTTATCCAAAGCCGTCAATTTGCTTAAGTCGATAATTCCGTTAAAGTGGAAGGTACCTGCGCTTGCCAAACTTACGATAAGGCCTTGGTTATTGGGCGTAAGAGAGTGCGCGCCGTAATAAGTCTCGGATTTAATACCCTTTGTTTCGTAAAGATTACTGTAAGCGTAAAACTTCTTTGTTTCGGTCTTAAATCCTTCCGATGTGTCTGCGGAATATTCTACGGTGTAATATCCCATGACGTCGGGAGTAACCTTATCCGCACGAAAAGCGCGGCCGTCGGGGAAATAAACGGTTTTGGTTGCCGTCACCGCTCCGCCCGCAACGTCGAACGAATAATCGGGAATTTCGACCTCCGTCCCTACAAGATACTCGCTTCCGAGTGTTGCCGCAGCCGTATCCGCACCTGCCGAAAGGTTATCGCGTTGCGAAACCGCAATTGAGACCGCAAATATACTCAGCGCAATTACGGCGGCCAAAGCGCACACAATCAGAATGTTTTTCAATTTTCCGATTTTCATCAAAAACCTCCTCTATCTGACAATTATTTATACATTGAAAAAATTTTTATAAATTAAACATTATTCCTTTAATCCGCCTATGGAAATGTTGCCGATAAGCCTGTTGCGGAAAATAAGAAACACAATAAGTATAGGCAGCATCATAATCATACAGCCGGTAATCTTCATGGGAATGGTGGAAAGCGAATTGATTGTCGAGAAGTTAAACAGATACAATCCGTATGCAATGGTGGGATAACTGGGGAGATAGATAAGCGGCACCTGATAATCGTTCCAGTATCCGATGAAGTTCAGAAGAATGACAGTAAACAGCGTATTTCTGACAAGCGGCATCATAATGCTGAACAATACCTGGAAGTTTCCCGCGCCGTCCACGCGAGCCGCGTCGGCAAACTCTTTGGGTATTCCGCGGAACATGGCATGGAAAACAAGAAAATACATACCCAAGAAATGCGATTTCATTATCCACATGCCCCAAATGGAATCGAAAAAGCCAAGCGCCCTAGACATCTGGATTTCCGACGGCAGCGAACCTACTATAGGCAGAATCATGGCAACGATAACGACCGTATAAATTACTTTGGAAAAGAAATAATCGAATTTTACCACCATGTACGCAACGACGCAGCACACGAACGACTGGAAGAACGCGCAGCCCAGCGCATAAAGAATGGTATAAAGGAACATTTCCTCCATGTAAATTATTCTGAATCCCGCGCCCGCCTCCACTTTTACCACGAAGTTCATGAACGCATAAGAATAATTGCTCCATTGCCAGTTCCAGAACCAGCCATCGGGCAGCCAGAACGGGTTGAGATAAAAATCGAGATCGGTTTTAAGCGAAGTGGAAAGTCCCCACAAAATGGGCAAAAGCAGACTGACCGAGTAAAGAATAAGCACGCTCATAAGTATAATTGTGGTCGGCGTAAACCGCGTCCTTATTTTACCTGACTTATAGGAGGCTTTTGCCAATAAAGTCCTTTTTGCCGTTGCATCGGATTTATCGTTCATATTACTTCCTCCTTTAATCTACCTTAGGTCCGACTTTTTCCAGCACGTATCTGAAAAGAAGCGTAAGGGGTACTGCCACAAGCGTCATCAGTAAACCCATGGCAGCAAGATACGGATAATCCGACATTGTTGCGCCTTGAGTGTTTCTGTACAGGTAATAGCCGAAAGTATACAATCTGTATTCCGCGTTTCCGCCGAAGAAGCTGAACAGATTCATTTGGTTTGTGAAAATGCCGGCGACTCCCACTACCAGAAACGTCACAAGCGTGGGATAAATCAGCGGAAGCGTAATCTTAAAAAATTCCTTAATGGGCGTTATTCCCTCCAGTTTAGCCGCTTCCACCACAGAGTCGGAAATGGAGTTCATCGCACCAGAATACATAAGTATGTTGCCTCCGAATCCGGCCCAGATGGAATAGAATAAAATCGTGCCGAAAGCGGTTTGGGGGGTTGCGATAAGTCCCTCCATTTTTATCCCCAACATTTTATTCGCAACTTCGGGAATAGCGTTTTCCACAAAGTAGCTGTACATTACCACCATTGCGATGCTGGAGATAACCGAAGGCAAAAACAGCATGATTTTAAACAGTCCGCTGACGGGCATTTTTTTATAAATATAGTAGGAAAAGAACAGAGAAAGCGGAATTCCCACTATAAGTCCCACAAAATAAACTATCAGCGAGTTTTTGGCGCTTTGAATCAGCACATACTGGGTTCCGATATCTTTTATGACTTTGCTGAAATTATCCCACCCCACAAAAGACCATGTGTTGCTGGCATAATCGTATGCTCGGAAAGACATCAGAATCGAGTTAAAATTGACGCCTATGTAAAAAATGCAGAACTGCGTAACGGGAAGCACAAGCATCAGACAGTAAAAAATCATGTCGTTGCGCTTTCTTTGCCCGATTTTACGCACCTTTTGTTTCTTATGCAAAACGTTGTGCAGCTTGACTTTGAGTTCGTAAACCAAGTTTTTAAACTTTTTTCCCAGCCTGCCTATCGCCGAAAAAAAGTCTTTAAATTTTGTTTTTAACTTTTCTCTCATAACATAATCCCGACGCTTATAGCATTTTCAAAGGTTTTCCATTTTACTTATAAAAACTCTTTATCTGTCAGTTTACCGTTTTGTCAGATCAGAACGGACCGAAATCGCTTACCCATTTGCTTTGGGGCATTCTGTTTATCATACCGTTAAAGAACTGTTCGGCCGTAAGATGGTTAGATACCGTACTTCTTAAAATGGAACCTGCATTGTTGTATTCCTCGGTTCCTACTTTCGCGATAAAGTTTTCCGAAAAATTAAGTTCGCTTTGATGGTTAAGATAAGTAGGATTGTTGCTGTAAGGATAAACAATGTTTGCTTTTTCCTTAATGTCAAGTACGCTGCGACCGAAGTAACTCATCTTTGCTTTTTCCGTATCAGGCACTTCATAGTTAAGCGCTTTGGGGGTATTGGTGGTCACGGTGAATTCCACAAGCGACTGGTCGGTGTAAGCGAATTTAAGGAACTTTTTGGCAATATCAAGTTTAAGCGGCTCGCAATTTGCGTTTATAAACCCTAACGAATAGTGAGTATCCATGACGGTAAAGCCGTCGCCCACCTCCCCTTTCGTTGCTTTAGGCAAGGGCATAAAGCCTATTTTTCTCTTATATCTTCCGTACTGCTCGCCGTAGGTTTCGGCAGTGGCAAATGCGTCTTTTGCCTCGTTTTCCCACCAGATACCCTCCATAAGCATGGCAACGGGTTCCTGCTGGTTAACGGCCGCCATGGGGCGCGACCACAAAAAGTCCTTTTGCGCCTGCAAGTGCGATGCGGTAGTATTGTAGCAGTTGCTGTGATAAAATTCGCGGTTGGAAACAAGTCTTTCGAAGAACGAAAGAGCGTAGTATCTGCCCGCAGAAGAGTACAACTCGTATCCGTTGGCGGCAGTGATGGGAGTAGGCGCCTTTTTAACCACCGTTCCGTCGCCGTTAATGGACTGAACGAGATTTTCTGCGGTACCGCTAAGATTAAAGTTAAGCATCATCTGCACGGGGCCTTCGTAGTCAACGGCCAAAGCCTGCAAAGTTTTGTCGTTGTATGTCTTTTGGTGCTGACCCGTCCAGACAACGGGAGTTACGCCGCCGTCCGCCATATACTGGCAAAGCACGAAAAACTCGTCGTAAGTTGCGGGAAGTCCGTCGTCATCGGTATCGGGCTTGCCGTCGGGACCGTTACTCTTGGGAGTCGGGTCGTTTTTGCCCACCATAATACCGTTGTTGCCGTTATCGAGCCAGGTGTTGTATTTGTTTTCATTGGCGTCGAGATTGGGGTCGGCTACGAAATAAAAACCTTTTTCGTCAAAGAAATCCACGTCGTACATAATGCCGTTGAACGCAGAATAATGAGGCAAGCCGTAATATTTGGGCTTGGTATCGCCGTCACGCTTAACGCCGTAATAATCCTTTTGCTGGGTATTGAGCTTTGCCTCTATGGTGCCTTCTTCGCCGTAATCTTCAAGCGAAGAAGTAACTATATCCGTAATATCCGCGACAAGACCGGGGTTTACTATATCGTAGTAGTAAACGCTTTCGCTGAAGAATACCTCGTTACGGCTGCCGGCAATCTGAGTTGCTATCGCAGCACCGTTGTTCTTTGCGTTGTCAATAAGCACCTGTATGCCTTTCTTTCCCTCTTCGAATATGGTTTCTTTATAAAACTCTTCAAAACGGGTTTTAAGCTTATACAACCATTCGTCACCGTAACCGCCGTTGAAGTTGCTTACATAAAGCTGGGTACGGCTGTAGTCGACCTCTTCGGTAATACCGGTGCCTCCTCCGCCGGGATTATTGGGATTGTTTGGGTCGTTGGTTACGCCGCCGCGGCAGGCAACCGACATACTCATCACCAAAGCGAGAACTACAAGTAAAAATAATTTGGCAAACTTTTTCATCATTTATCCTCCGAATTTAATTTCCTGTTTTTTTATCCAGAAGGGGCAGAACGTAAAGCCCGCCCTGTACTGTACGGTTTCTGAACATGGGCACCTCGCCCGTTACGGTATCATACCAATCCGAATACGGCACGCGCTTAGGGCTGTCGGTGAGAAATTTAGTAAGCGGCGTTATCATTTTTTTGCGTTTTTCGTCGTTTTCCGTAAGCGCCGCCACCCACATAAGCCAGTCGGACTTGGTAAAAGCTTTTCTGCTGTCGAGCGGACACCCGAACTTGTTTAATTTTGATATGTATAAGTCCACTTCCCTTTCAAGCAGCTTCTGGTCAAAGAGATTTGACCCCAACATCTTGTCCGCGGCAAGATTATACTTTAAACTGTATGTATCTTCCCCGCTGTCGAAAGAAAGCGGCAAATGATTGGGGAATCTTTTTTCAAGTTCAGCCGCCCTGTCGTGCGCAAGAGAATCAAAATAAGTAACTGCTTCGGTTTTTCCCTTGGCTTTTGCAATAACCGCAAACGCATAAAGGGCTATGGTCGCCTTGACCGAAAGATTAACGTTTTTATCCATGTGTCCCGCAAAGTCGTCGGTGCAAAGCTGTTTTTCGGGGATAAATCCCTTATCCACAAGATAATGCGCCCATTTTTCCAGTAAATCGAAATTTTCTTCAATCAGCTTGACGTTGCCCGTCTGCTTGTATATTAGAGCAGTAACTATCAGCATATTCGAAGATTCTTCCACGGGCATCTGCTTGTCGTAATCGTATATATCGCTGTTTTCGGGGTACAAATAATACATGGGAAGCACGCCCGTATCAATACCGGCAATGTATCGGGCCTGTCGGCACATTTTACCCTTCGGATTTTCCGTAGCCGCGTAAAACTGCCCCTGGCAGTAAGGATATACGCCGGCATCGTGCGGCGCGAAATTTTCATTCCACACCGGCATGCGCGCAAAATCGAATATGGGATAAAGCATACCTTCCACAAGCGCGGGGTTATAAAGAAGATACAGCGGCATCGATGCGTAAGTTACGTCCACGGTGGCGATACAACCGCCCGAAGAACATTCCTTTGAAAGAAACAGGAGTCTGCCTTTTTTATCCTGTACCGCTTTGTGCGCGGCGACGGACTGACGGAAAGAGGCAAATCCCAATTCAAGATATTCATTGCCGTACTTACCCATTCTGCGCGTGAATTCCTTTTCGAAATTCATGCACTTTTGCATTATTCCGTCAAATCCCGAATATGATTCTTTCAAAGCGTCCGTTATGGTTTTGCCGTCTTTGAACCAGTATCCTCTTAAAAGTTCGCCGTAGTAATAAATGGAACAAATGTCGTCGTACGCTATCAGGAATTTTCCGCTGACGGCGGCGGAAACGTCGTTATAAACGTCGCAAGCGGTGATAAAGCGCGCCCCTTCCGGCATAACGGGTGAAAACTCTGCACCTGAAATAACGCTGTCAAACTCGTTTACGCTGTGATAAAAACATTTTTGCCCCGCTACGTAGAAATACCCCCAATCGGCGGATACGTTGTCCGCACTCAGCGACAGTATGTTTTGTCTGTCAAGACCGAACCATGCGCTTTCAAACGCGCCGTGGTTCATTACGTCACCCCTTATCCTGGTGTCTATAACATTTACAGAGGAAGAATTATAACAGATTTTTTCCGACACGGAAAATAAGATTTTAAGATTACTTATTTTCTTTTTGGGAACAAGATTGTATTTAAGAAAACATACCGGGCAGGAAAGCAGTTCTATGTCGTCAAGCGGCAACGGCGAAATGAATTCCGCACTAAAATCAAAGTCCGCGCAAGAAAATGCGTAAGATGTGGAAAAAACTCCGACGCTAAGCGAAGTCTGCTCAAGCGCAACGCAATCGTCGCGCAGTCCCATAAAACAATACTTTTTCCCGTCGGCGACGATGACTCCGTAAAGAGGCTTTACATCCCCCTGCCAGAAACAAGTGTTTCCGGAGTTTAGTTCGTCGACGTCGGACCATATTGAAAAATAGGGATCCTTCACAAAAAGCGGATATGCAGGTAATACTCTCATTTTCCCGTTCATTAGATTCTCCGTGATGCATAAAGTTTTCATGCGCAGGCTTAATCATACAACTTCATAAATCCGCGTATATAGTTAAACACCGCACTTTGCCGTAATTCTTTATATTTATTCTATAACTCCTTCTTTATTGTGTCAATACCAAAAAGGTTTCCGATTTCAGACTGAATGAACGCCGACGTTTTCACGATTTGTGAAAGAATTAACGTAAAAGCCTGTTGACAAAAGTCTGTTTTTGTAATATATTTATTATGATATGATTTATGCTTTGTTATAATTTAAGCTGAATTTTGAATCCATGGCTTAAATCACGCCAAAACATAAAAACGGTGTTTTAAAATCTATACACAAGCCGAATTTTTATTATATTTATGCCTGTCCGGAATTCGCGGGCTCAGCCGCGGCACTTTACAAACGGACATAGGCAAACGGGGAAAAATGAGCGACATAATTAATGCGGATAAAAATTTCATCCTTTCGATTGACGAGCCCGCTCAGCACGAAAACATTTCAAGGCTGGGGCGCGCCCTTTCTTCTGCGGACAGGCTTAAAGTGCTTGCGCTTTTGCAGTATCAGCCCATGAACCTTCTGGAAATAAGCAAAGCTCTCGATATGCCCATCTCGTCGGTTTCCAAACACATCGACGCACTTGCGGAGGCACAGCTTATCTTCGTAAACTATCAGCCGGGGCCTAAAGGACACGTCAAAATATGCTCTAAAATGGTCATGTCCGCTACCGTCAAATTCGATGACCCTCCGTATCCCGAAAACGTCAATAAGGAACTAAGCGTGGAAATGCCGCTTGGACAGTTTACGGGTTGCGACATCACTGCTCCCTGCGGAATGGCGGGGAAAAAACCCGCCATAGAAACCTTTGACAACCCCAACGTATTTTTCTCGCCCGAGCGAATCGGCGCGGAACTGCTTTGGTTTGACCATGGTTTTATAACGTATATGTTTCCCAACCACTTCATGAAAAAAAGAAACTTTTCCGCCATATCCTTTTCTTTAGAGGCGTGTTCGGAGGCGGTCTACTACCGCAACAACTGGCCCAGCGACATAACCGTTTTAATAAACGACGTGGAAATAGCCACTTACACTTCGCCGGGCGATTACGGCGCGGCAAATTCACGCCCGACTACTGGCCGGTAACGAGTACGCAGTTCGGACAACTTAAAAGATTTAACGTGACCGCCGAAGGAGTTTTCGACAACAACGTTCTTGTAAACAAAGCCGTCACTTTCAACGATTTGTCCCTTACAAATCAACCTTATATCAAGTTTTCGATAGGAGTAAAGCCCGACGCCGTTCATCGCGGAGGCATTAACCTTTTCGGCAAAAATTTCGGGGATTTCCCCCAGTCGATTATTATGACCTTGACCTGAAAATAAAAATCTCCTGCTTAAAAGGCTTTTAACGTATGTTTTTTGCCGTAACCATATAATTTTTGGGGCTTTCGGTTAAATAAATCCTGAAACAGAATAACTTTAACAATAGAAAAAGCGCGGCTTAAAAACCGTGCTTTTGTTCTTTTAAAATCGCGTTAAACAAGGATTGTTACATCGATTTACTTATAATGAAAACAATATCGCTTGCCCGTTTAGTACATTACCGCAAAAAAAACCTTTTTTGCTGATTTTCGGCGTTTAGCTTCCGAAGCGGTCAAAATTTTTTAAGCAACCGTTTTACTTTTAAGGAATTATTCGCCGCAGTTTTTTATTTCACAGTTTATGCGCGCGCAGCATACGCATTGCATTAAGTACGGCAATGACCGCCACTCCCACGTCCGCAAAAACGGCAAGCCACATTCCCGCAAATCCTAATGCGCTTAAAATAAGCACCGCCGCCTTTACGCCCAGCGAAAAGACTATGTTTTCGCGCACGATGCGCATTGTCTTTTTTGCTATGCGCTTTGCTTTAAGAAACGAAGAAAGGTTGTCGTGCATCAGGACCACGTCCGCCGCCTCTATCGCGCAGTCGCTGCCTATTCCTCCCATGGCTACCCCAACGTCCGCACGCATGAGAACAGGCGCGTCGTTTATGCCGTCGCCCACGAACGCGGTTTTATTTTTGCGCCCGAGATATTTTTCGGTTTGGGTAACTTTGTCCTGAGGAAGCAATTCGGATTTATATTCGTCCACCCCCACTTCCGCTGCAACGGACGCGGCAGTTTGTTCGTTGTCGCCGGTAAGCATAACCGTTTTGACTCCGTTTGCCCTTAGTTCCTTAATCGCCGCCGCGGAATCCTTTTTGACGGTATCTCCGATTACTATTCTGCCGAGATATTTTCCGTTACGCGCGACGTAAACAATCGTGCCCGCCTCATCGCCCGAGATAAAATCCACATTCAAAGAGCGCATGAGTTTCTCGTTTCCGGCGGCAATAACGTCGTCCTCTTTTTGTGCAATCACGCCCATTCCCGCCTTTTCGGTAACCGCGTAGCCTTCGCTTTCGACTTTGGGCGCGGCGGCGGAAACGGATTTAGCCACGGGGTGCAGCGAATTTTTCTCGGCAACGGCGGCGGCGGAAAGAATTTCGTCCCGCCTGTCTTGGGGAATTACCTGTTTCACGGCAAAGCTCCCCTCGGTAACGGTTCCCGTTTTATCCAGGATAACGGTATCCGTTTTATCCAGAATCTCGAAGTAATTGCCGCCTTTTATGAGAATTCCCGCCTTGGCGGCACCGCCTATCGCGCCGAAAAACGACAGCGGAACGCTTAAAACAAGCGCGCAGGGACAGGACACGACCAGGAAAGTCAGGGCGCGGTAAATCCAGTCCGACCAGACCGACCAATCATTGTATGCAATGATAAGCGGGGGCAAAACTCCCAAGATAAGCGCCGCAAGCACTACCACGGGCGTATAGACCGCGGAGAAACGCGAAATAAAGCTTTCCGCTTTAGCCTTTTTCGCGGACGCGTTTTCGACAAGGTCGAGTATGCGCGCGACGGTAGACTCGCCGTATTCTTTTTCACACCTGATTTTTATTAGTCCGCTTAAATTAAGCGCACCCGATACCGCAGAGTCGCCTGCGCAAACGTCTTTGGGCAGCGACTCTCCCGTAAGAGCGGTCATGTTAAGCGTGCTTACCCCTTCGATAACCGTACCGTCAAGCGGAATCCTCTCGCCCGGGCGGACGACTATAATTTCTCCCGTTTTTACCTCCTCGGGGCTTACGACGATTTCCTTACCCTCTCTTAAAACGGTTGCGGTGTCGGGACGAATGTCCATAAGCGAGGCAATAGACGCGCGCGACTTTCTTACGGCGTAACCCTGAAAAAGTTCGCCCACCTGATAAAACAGCATTACCGCTACGGCTTCGGGATATTCTCCCACCACAAACGCGCCCGCGCTTGCGATAAACATCAGAAGGTTTTCGTCCATGACGTGACCGCGGAAAAGTCCTTTTATCGCTTTCCACGCCACGTCCCCGCCTATAAACAGATAAAGCGCCATAAACAGCGCAAGATTTATATATCGGTTGAGTTCCGCAAAATGATAAACCGCAAAAAACGCGGCAAACAACACTGCGGCGACAACGACTCTTATAAGCCCGTAACTGACTTTGCGTTTTTTCACTAACATAAATAAAGCTCCCGATATATTGCGATTAATAAACCAGTTTGCATTCGGGCTCGGTTTTTTTCATCACCCGCTCGACTTCGCGTACGATATTATCGAACTCCTCGTCGGAGGCTTCAAGCGTAATTCTTTGGCTCATAAAACTGACGCTGGCTTCTTTTACGCCTTTTATTTTGCGTATGTTCCGCTCCATTTTGGCGGCGCAATCGGCACAATCCAGATTGACTAACTTAAATACCTTTTTCATATAACCAAACTCCTTTATCTTGTTTTTAGCGCCCGTTTGAATTCTTATGATTCGAAGGGCAGATTTACGTTTGCATTTTATCGGGCGTTCCCCTTTTAAGCCGTAATTTACGCGGGTTAAAACAGGCATACGTTAAAAAAAGTCAAACGGAAAAATTTATTTTTTTACGCCTATTCGGACAAATGTTCGATTGCCATTTTGTATATCTTGAAAATATGGTCGTCGTCCAACGAGTAAAATACCTCCTTCCCTTCTCTTCGCGACTTTACCACTTTTGTCTGTCTGAGAATCCTCAGCTGATGCGATACCGCGGATTTCGTCATGGACAAAAGTTCCGCTATGTCGCATACGCAAAGTTCTTCTATAAACAACGCCGACAGTATTCTCGTGCGCGTGGAATCCCCGAAAACCTTGAAAAGCTCCGCCGTGTCGTAAAGCGTCTCTTCGTCGGGCATTGCTTTTCTTACCCTTTCAACCGCTCCGCTGTGTACCACGTCGTCATCGCACTGCTCGCATAATACTTTCTCGTCAGGCATGTAAAAACCTCCTTCCGCGTTCGTTTTATTATTTTTAACAGTTGAACAACTGCTCAACTGTTATAATTATATGCTTTGTTTTTATATTTGTCAACGCTTTTTACAAAAAAAACAATATTTTTTTTGTCGGCGGTCGTTGATAATATTATCGCAGATATCACCGCGCACCGCAAAATAAACAGGTTTGACGGTTTTCATAAATAAATATAAGTAAATCGGGAAATAACTTTTTTTTGTGTTACGTTAAGTTTTCAAAAAAGCAGAAATTACGGCGGGACAGATTGACACGACTTTCTTTTTAATCTGAAATTAATGCGAATCTAATTAAGCCGATATTGACATAATAAAGATAACGTAATATAATTGGCTTACAGTTTATCCGTAAAGGAGGTTAACGATGGACGAAGAAAACAAAAACTTAAATCCCGATTCCTGCCCGCAATCCGAAAATACGAAAGCGGAAAAAGATAACGGCTCTGCTTCCGCCGAAGAAAATGAGGAAACAATTAAGGAAGTGGACGCCGAAGAAACCGATAAAACCGAAAGCGACACTAAAAACGAGGACGTTTTCAAAAACGTAAAACAGTTTTTTAAAAAGTTTTGGAATAAAAGCAAAAAGTTTTTCCGCGATACCGCCGACACCGTAAGCAATTATTTTGCAGAACAGCAGCAGATTAACGCTTTAAATAAACTTTTCGAAGAGGAATCCGAAAGATTTACCGACGTAAAGACGGGCAGAGATATTTACGCAGTCGTATCCGACGACGGAAAAATGCTGCTTATGAGAAAAGACGGCAACGGAACCCTTTTCAAAGCGGAATCGGAAGTCAAAAAAGGCTCGCACTTGTCGCGCGACAATAAAATTTATAAAGTTATGTCTTTAGATAAGGGCTTTACCGTCCCCTACAAAAAAGCGGGCAATTCCGTCGCATTAGAGTGCTACAAAGCTGAAATCGAAGAAGTAAAAGAAGAAAAAAACTCCGACTGACTCATTTAATTCAAAACTAAATATTAAAATAGCGCATTTCATTATTTACGAACTGCGCTTTTTTTTGTTTATTTTCAACTCAAGTTTTTCGTTAAGACACACGGCGTAATACTCAGCAAACGCTTTCTGTTTTTCATTTAGCGCCACATGGCTCAACCTCCCTTTCTTTGCATGAAAAAAGCACCGTGTAGAGGCACAGTGCTTTTTGTGGTGTAAATTATTTAGTTGCTATTATTCTTTTAAAAATTCAATTTCGGCAGGATACTCTTCAAGTACGCGCTTTTTAAACTCCGCTGAAGGATTAGGAATACGGGTCAAATCGCTGTTATGCTCTAAATCCAATATTTTGACTACCCTTGCTATCGGGTTAGCTTTACAACGCTTTATGTAATCCCAGCGCGCAGCCCCTATTTGCTCTTGCGGCTTTCTTCTCGTTATCGCGTCTAACGCCTCAATTATGTATTCAGGAAATCCCTCGTTACGCAAATCGTCAAACGTCATCGACGTGTCCTCTACTACATCGTGAAGGAGTGCGACTATTTTTTCATCGTCTGTTTTACACTTTAAAGCCACCGTTATAGGGTGAAATATGTAAGGAACGCCACCTTTGTCCACAACTCCTTCATGAGCTTTTATCGCTATATTTAACGCTTTCCTTATCAAGTCCATATCAACCGCTCCCATAAATTTCAATATTTATATCATGATTGCTTTTTTACGTGTACTCATTATCTCTTAACGTCTATCACTAACCTTTTTTTGCTTTTGCCTCATACTTTTTACTTGCTCTTTTTTGTGCTTCTGTCTTTGGCATACTCTTAATCCGTTGTTAAATACATTACTGCGTGTTCAGGGAATTTTTCGAAACAATCAAGGTCATTTTTATAGGCTCGATGTATTCCTCCGTACTCTAACACAAAATCAAGGTCTCTTTCCGGGCAGCCTGCTTTAATAAGATTGTTTCGCGCAATCTCCCTTACCTCGTTATATGGTCTCCCATAGATTTTTTCTATATATCTTTTTTTGTCATCTTCAATCATTCGAACGTTACCTCCTTTCTACATTATTTTTTTGTTAATAGACTTCTTTTAGATTTATTTAAATTTTTAAATCCACTTTCTCATTAAGGTTAATTTTCTGAATTACTATTTATCGTTTTCAAGCTAGCGTTCGATGATTGAATATTTTCATTGCGCTGTTCCGGAAATTAAACGTCAGCTTTGTTTTACGTATTCATTCAGTTTTTCGATACAGTATTATTATAAAATACTTTTTATATACTGTCAACCATCATAATTTAATCTTTTTTTATACTGCCGTTATGGCATATGCAAAACGGCAATCTTTTTTGCCGGCAATAATTTTATTTTTCCTCTCTGAACTAAGTAATTTAGCAGTACACTCTACGCGGCACACGTTTTCGTCAATGTGTTACCGCGCGGGTATATCCGATAAGCTTATTCAGGACATGATGGGACACGCCACCCTCGCCATGACTATGGACACATATACCCATACTATGGCACAAGGCTCTTCCCCAGTTTGGGATTACGTTAAAACCCTTGCCGAAAAGCTGAATGAACGGTAAAAAATCACTATTTAATACCCTACTTTAAACATCAGTTCGGAAAAATCGCAAAAAAATGAGGTCTGCCTTGCGCCTGACCTCGCAAAAATTGACTTTTTAACCCACTTTTTCGCCAATTTTTGTCTTTCTGGAGCTGATGGGGGGACCCACCACCCCGACCTGCTGTTCAGCCGAGCGGAAGCGCAGCGAACGCTAACGCCACGAGCGCATGCGAGTATTACGAATCGCGCCGCTTTTTAGGCGCGTCGTATGAAGCACGGTCGGGACTTATATCATAAATAAAAATACCGTCCACTTCCGAACGGTACTTTTCTGGAGCTGATGGGGGGACTTGAACCCCCGACCTGCTGATTACGAATCAGCTGCTCTACCAACTGAGCCACATCAGCACAAGCGCGCGGGTAATGCGCGGGTGCTTTTTTTATTTAGTTTTGTATTCTCACGGGCAGGATAAGGTACATAAAATCTTCAAGTGCGCCGGTGGGAACGATGATACAAGGCGAAACGGAGTCGGTAAACTTAATCATGATGCTTTCGCTGTCGATATAACGCAAAACTTCCGTAAAATAACGTGCGTTGAAAGCGATGGAAAGGTCTTTGCCATCAAGCTTGATAAAGATTTTTTCGGTAATGTTGCCGATTTCGCTGTTGCTTGAAAGCTGCATAACGTTTTCCCTGAGGTCGAAGCGCACGAGGTTGCTTTTGTCGGAACGGGAAAGAAGTATCGCCCTTTCGAGTCCCGCCTCGAACTGGTCCTTGGGAAGCGTAGCAATGGTTTCGAAATAAGCGGGAATAATCTGTTTGTAGTTGATGAAATCAAGGTCCAGAAGTCTGGTCGTGATGCGGGTATGCTCTAAATCCACGGAAAGGTAATTTTTCTGGATGCAGACTTCCACGGGGTCGGTAGAATCGTCGATAAGTCTTGAAATTTCCGTCAAGCAGCGTGCCGGCACAAGGGCGTGCATCATAGCCGAAGTTTTCTCGATGGGTTTAATGCATTTAGCCATGCGGTAACCGTCAAGCGCGACGGCGGTAAGCGTTACCTCGTCGATTTCCAGAAGAACGCCTTTCAGCATGGGGCGGGCGTCGTCAGTGGCGACGGAAAAAGCGACTTTATTGACAAGGTCCTTAAACTCGTTTTTGACGATGACGAACTTTTGCGCGTCGGAAAGCTCCTTAACCTCGGGGTAATCGTCGGCGTTCAAGCACTGAAGCTCCCCTTCCGAATCGGTGTACTTAATCTTAAGCCGATTAGCCTCGTTTAACGACAGCTCTATCTGCTCCTGAGTGAGCTTTTTGACGAACTCTGCAAAAAACCTGCCGGGAACAACGGTTTCGCCCTCGATTTTGACGTCGGCGACGATGATTTTCTCGATAGCCAGCTCTAAATCCGTGGCGGTAAGCTTAAGAGTACCGTTTTCCGCCTTGATTTTAATTCCCTCTAAAACGGGATTAGTCGTGCGCGCGGATACAGCCTTGTAAACTTTGCCGACTGCATCAGCTAAATCGCTACCGTTACAGATAAGTTTCATATAAGGCCTCCCCGCAAAAATTTGCCGACAGCCGCAGCATTACGGCGGCAACCCGACTAACCACTAAATTATATCTTATTCCGAAAAGCTTGTCAACTTTTTTATAATCGGCATTTGTGCATTTTCGCAATTTTTTAAAAGGCGTAAGCGATTATGCGGCAAAACCTGCGGATTTGTCAGCGAAGTAACTTTAAGTTACTTACGTAAGCGGACAGAAATTCGCCTGAAATCCGTTTTTCAGCCTTTTTTAACGAATGAATGATTTATATCAGACTTATTTTACTTCTGACGCGGGCTGAATAAATTCCGCATTCCCGACTTTTATGCCCGCTTTTAGGGCGGCGCGGTACAGCTCAGGCGGAACGGTAACTTTGCCGTGCAAAGCGTTGACGTCGAAATAACGCATACGAACCCCTCCCGCTTCCGCATAGTCGATTACCGAATTTCTTACGGACAGCATTGCCTTTGCGTCGACGCCGTTCGTATTATAAACCCCGATAAAACGTCTGTCTTTCCCCTTATCTTCCGCGCTAAGGAACGAAGCGGACCTGAACCAGTCCCATGGGTGAGCCGTTCCGTAAAGGCCGTCGCGTCTTTTGACGTCGCGGCGGTCGTACTCGAGAGTCGTTCCGCCCGAGGAAAGAATAATCCACTTGCGGCTTATGACCTGCAAAACGAATTCCGCACCTTCTTTGGAGCGGTAATAATAAGTGGTATAATTAAGCGGACCGCGATAACGCATTATAAGATAAACGGCTACGATTGCAACGGCTCCGACCAGAACAAGGATAAGCCCCACGGCGCGCACGTTTAAATTCGCGGTGACAAGCTGCATGATAAGGCCTATAAGCATGATGCAGGCAAATCCCAGAATCCATGCCGCCTGCCATTTTTTTACAAGATATACGTCAGTCCTTACCGCGCCGATATTGTCCGTGGCGCGTTTTAATTCCTTTTGCCAAGTATTGTCCGCCATAAAGCAATCCTCCGTTTGTCCGATATTTTATCATCAAAAACTCCGAATGTAAAGAAAATCGCCGCGTAGAATTTATTAAAAAAAATCGGTTTAACGCGATTTTCAAAGTAATAAAGCCATAAAAAAAAAGCAAATTACACACTGCAAAAAAAGTCAAGCGAAAAAAACGTTTGCGCCAAGGGTACTATAAATCCGCCGTAAAAAACGGGCGAACGAGGAAAAGCGCACGCAAAAACCTTTTTTCGCGCACAAAAACAGAATAACCGAAAAAACGCGATTTCAGCCGAAAAAAACATATTGATCGGTGAAAAAAAAATTTTAAAATTCATTTGACAAAAGCGGCAAAGATGTGTTAGTATTTTATCGATGACAAAGGTGTCGCATTTTTTTGCGACGCCTTTTTTTTGTATTTTAATCCGAAAAGGAAGCGTTTCACCATGAAAGACATCCCTGAAAAATACTTAGAAGGCAAAGTCAGAATACCGTCGGGCTGCGCCATAAGCGGCTTTTTCTCCAAAAAAGGCAACCGCGTGTCGGGCGACAGAATAGTTCAGTCCATAGCCTGCATGCACGACCGCTCCAACGGACTGGGCGGCGGCTTTGCGGGGTACGGCATTTATCCCGAGTACAAGGACCAGTACGCCCTGCACGTTTTTTACAACGACATGAGAGCGCGCGAAAAAACCGAGCAGTTTCTTAACGAGCATTTCGACATAGTCAACCTTTCGCGTATTCCCACGCGCAAGCACAAAAATATCGTGAACGAGCCGCTTATCTGGCGGTATTTCGTTTCGCCGCTGCCCACGAAGCTTGCCTCCTCCCAGCTGGAGGAACAGGAGTTTGTGGTCAAATGCGTCATAAACATAAATATCGGCATAGAAGGCGCTTACGTATTTTCCAGCGGCAAAAACATGGGAGTATTCAAGGCGGTGGGTTACCCCGAGGACGTGGGAGAATTTTATCGGCTGGACGAATACAAAGGCCACGCATGGACTGCACACGGAAGATATCCCACCAACACTCCCGGCTGGTGGGGCGGCGCGCACCCCTTTTCCCTGCTTGACTACACGATAGTGCATAACGGCGAGATATCAAGTTACGACGCAAACCGCAGATATATCGAAAGCTACGGCTATAAATGCACGCTTTTGACCGATACGGAAGTAATAACTTACATAATAGATTTTCTTAACCGGAAAAAGGGGCTGTCGCTTGAAGACACCGCTCGCGTAATCGCGCCGCCCTTCTGGCAGCAGATAGAACAGCTTGCCCCGCCCGAGCGCGAAAGACTTACCGCGCTGAGAAAAGCGTTTTCCTCACTTCTCATAACGGGACCGTTCAGTATAATTCTCGGATTCAAAGACGGAATAATGGCGCTTAACGACAGGCTGAAGCTGAGAAGCATGGTGGCGGCGGAAAAAGACGACGTGCTTTTCGTGGCAAGCGAAGAATGCGCGATTAAAGCAATCTGCAATAAGCCCGACCGCATCTGGAGCCCCGACGGCGGTGAACCGATATTTGCGACTTTGGAGAAATAAAATATGGCAATCGAATATTTACAGCCCGACTATGAAGTAGTCAGGAATTACGACAGATGCATAACCTGCAGAGTATGCGAACGACAGTGCGCCAACGAAGTGCATTTCTTTGACGAGCGGCGCGGCAAAATGCTTGCGGACGAAACAAAATGCGTAAACTGTCACAGATGCGTCACGCTTTGCCCCACGCGCGCTTTGAAAATAGTGAAAACCGACCATTGCTTTAAGCCCGGCGCAAACTACACCGAAAGCGTAATAAAGGACATATACGCTCAGGCGGAAACGGGCGGAGTGCTTCTCTCCTCCATGGGCACTCCCAAAGCGTATCCCGTCTATTGGGATAAAATGCTTATAAACGCCTCCCAGGTGACGAACCCGTCCATAGACCCCTTGCGCGAGCCCATGGAAACGCGCACCTACCTGGGGAAAAAGAGCGAGGACGTTTCCTACGACAAGACGGGAAAACCCGTAATACGCCAATACCCCGGGCTTAAACTGGAAACGCCCATAATGTTTTCCGCGATGAGTTACGGCTCCATTTCCAAAAACGCGCACGAGTGTCTTGCCCGCGCCGCCGAGGAACTGGGCATTTACTACAACACGGGCGAAGGCGGCCTTAACGAGGACTTTTACAAATACGGCAAAAACACCATAGTGCAGGTGGCGTCGGGAAGATTCGGCGTGCACGAGCGCTATCTCAACGCGGGTGCGGCGATAGAAATCAAAATCGGTCAGGGCGCAAAGCCGGGCATCGGCGGACATCTCCCGGGCGCGAAAATTGGCGCGGACGTAGCTAAAACGCGAATGATTCCAGAAGGCTCCGACGCCATATCTCCCGCGCCGCATCACGACATCTACAGCATAGAGGACCTTCGCCAGCTTGTATTTTCGCTTAAAGAGGCGACGGACTACAAAAAACCGGTAATCGTAAAAATAGCGGCGGTACACAACATTGCCGCCATTGCAAGCGGTATCGCAAGAAGCGGCGCCGACATCATCGCCATTGACGGATTCAGGGGCGGCACGGGCGCTGCTCCTACCCGCATAAGGGATAACGTGGGAATACCCATAGAACTTGCGCTTGCGTCCGTGGACGAAAGACTGCGCGCAGAAGGCATAAGAAGCAACGTGTCCGTCGTCGTAGGCGGCTCGGTCCGCTCAAGCGCGGACGTGGTAAAAGCCGTAGCTTTGGGTGCGGACGCGGTGTATATAGCTACTCCTGCCCTGTTGGCGCTAGGGTGCCACCTTTGCCGCTCCTGCCATACGGGAAAATGCAACTGGGGCATTGCCACGCAGAATCCCGACCTTTACAAAAGGCTTAATCCCGACACGGGATACAAGCGGCTTGTCAACCTTGTGACGGCATGGACGCACGAAATCAAAGAAATGATGGGCGGTATGGGCATCAACTCCATCGAAGCGTTGAGAGGAAACAGGCTTATGCTGCGCGGCATAGGGCTTACGCAGAAGGAGCTGGACATTCTGGGCATCAAACACGCGGGCGAATAAAAAGAGGTTACGAAAATGAAAAAAGTACACGTTAACGAAGACAAATGTTTAGGGTGCAGGCTTTGCGAGTATTGGTGCGCATTTGCTCACAGCGGCGAAAAATATATGCCCGACGCCTTTAACCTTACAAAACCGCCCGTTCCGCGCATAGTCGTGGAGGAAAAAAGCAAAGTTACTTTTGCCGTTGCCTGCCGCCACTGCGACGACGCGATATGCGTAAAAAGCTGTATAGCGGGCGCACTTAGCAAGCAAGCGGACGGCACGGTGATTGTAGACGAAAAAAAGTGCGTGGGCTGTCACACCTGCGTGCTTGTGTGTCCCTTCGGTGCGATAAGATTGGACGAGGGAAAAGCCGTCAAAAAGTGCGACCTTTGTCTTAAAACGGGCGGCGTACCCGCTTGCGTACAGCACTGTCCCAACCGCGCCATAGTTTACGAGGAGCGTTAAAAAATGAGCAAATATGTCATTATAGGTAACTCCACCGCGGGCATTGCGGCGGCGGAGGCGATAAGAAAGAAAGACAAAAAAGGTTCTTTGACGATAATCTCGGAAGAAAAAGGTCCGGCTTACGGCCGTCCGCTGATATCGTACTATCTGCAGGGCGTAACCAACGACGAAACTCTTCCCTACCGCCCCGATGATTTTTACAAAAAACTGAATATAGATCTAAAAGACGGCGTAAAAGCGGAAAAAATCGATGCGGAAAGCAAAAAAGTATATCTTTCCGACGGAAAAACCGTATCTTACGATAAACTTCTGGTGGCAACGGGTTCAGTCCCGTTCGTGCCGCCCACACCCGGACTTGATTCCGTACGCGAAAAATTTACCTTTTACACGATAGAGGACGCACGAAAACTGAAAGCCGCGCTTAATCCCGATACCCGACTGCTGATTATAGGCGCGGGATTAATCGGACTTAAGTGCATGGAAGGCGCCTACAACATCACGCGGAACATAACTGTCATCGACCTTGCCGACCGAGTGCTTTCCTCCGTTCTCGACGAAGAATGCGCCGACCCGGTACAAAGAAAAATCGAAGAAAAGGGCGTAAAGCTTGTGCTTAAAGACAAAGTCAAGGAGTTTTACGAAAATTACTGCGTAACGGACGGAGGACTGAAAATCGAATTCGACGCTGTGGTAACCGCCGTAGGCGTAAAACCCAACGTGGCTTTAATCGCGGACGCGGGCGGCAAGATAAACCGCGGTATAGTAACCGACTTAAAACAGCGCACTTCCCTACCCGACGTATACGCCGCGGGCGACTGCACGGTAAGCTTTGACGCAAGCAGCGGCACCGAAAAGGTAATGGCGGTACTTCCGAACGCATATTTCCAGGGCGAAGTCGCGGGCTATAATATGGCGGGCGAAGACAGAGAAATATGCAATCTTCTGCCGCTTAACTCCATAGGTTTTTTCGGTTTGCACGTTTTGTCCGCAGGAAGCACGCAAGGCGAAATGACTGAAGTAAAGGGTGAAAACTTCATGAAACGCTTTTTCATCAAAGACAACCTTTTAACAGGCTTTATGCTTATAGGAAATTACGACCGCGCGGGAATTTTACTGTCGCTGAAAAGGGAGCGCGTGCCGCTTGACACCGTCGACTTTAAGGCAATGACCATTTTACCCGAGCTGGTTTTCTTCCCGCAATCGGTTCGACAAGAAAAACTCGACCGATAAATCTGACCGATAAATTGATTATTAAAGGAGCACGAAAATGGAAATCAACGCCGAAAATATGCTGTTCGACCGGCTTAACGCCCTAGTCAAAGCAAGCAGCGACAAAAAAATAATCATAAGAAACGTACTCGGGCAGCGCTATATCGCAAGCGGAGCGGAAAACAAGGAAATATTGATTTACGGAGTAGCTGGCAACGCTTTGGGCGCGTACCTCAGCAACACCTTGGTCAAGGTTTACGGAAACGCACAGGACGCCGCGGGCGACACCATGAATTCAGGTTCTATTACCGTATTCGGGCACGCGGGCGACACCATAGGCTACGCCATGCGCGGCGGCACTATTATGGTGGAGGGCGACGCGGGGTTCCGTGTGGGCATCCACATGAAGGAATACGGCAGTCACGTCCCGAAAATCATAATCGGCGGCAAAGCGGGCGACTTTCTGGGCGAATATCAGGCGGGCGGCATTATTCTTGTGCTTGGAATCGGATACGAAAACGTTTGCCCGGTAGGCGCGTTTTGCGCGACCGGTCAGTACGGCGGTAAAATTTACATCCGCACGCGCAGTATGCCGCGCGACCTTCCTCCTCAGGTGGACGTAAAGACCAACGCCGACAAAAGCGAAATTTTGCCGCTGATAAAAGAATACTGTTCCTGCTTCGGCGCGGATTTCAACAGCCTTTCCAAAGACGAATACATGCTGCTTACCCCCTCTACTTCCAACATTTACAAAAGGCTTTACTGTAACCGCAGTATGTAAAGTCTTTTTACGCAAAAAGGACGAAGGATTTTTACTCCTCCGCCCTTTTTTTATTAATAAATACTTTTAAATTCTTTACTCAACCTTAAGATGCTTTTGGTTAAAGCCCCTGAAATAACTTTCCGAATCGATTTATCTTAGCTGCAGAACAAAACCCGAAGTTTTTTTATTTTACGCATAAAGAGGATAAATCCGCAAAAGCACTGTCAAAACAACAGGGTTGACGGAAAGATTTTACGCGCAGCTTTATAAATCAAGGTTTTTTAATTCAAGTCGCTTAATCACAGGTTTTTTACTGAAAACTTAAAACAAACGAAAAGCAATTTTTCACGGACAAAAAATTTATTTTGTCGCGAGAATTACTTGTGCAGTCCCCTCTCCTTAAGCACTTTAAGCGCGGGAAAAGGATTGTTGCAGGTCATAAGGCTTGCGCCCGTGGCGATATGGCGAATGACTTCTTCCTCGGTATCGGGACACCACGTCCAATAATCGATGCCCATTTTACGGAATTCGGCGGCGGAAAGCGACCGGTCTATCCACCAGCTTCCCATGCCGACGGCAGACAAATGCTTGTAAGTGTCGTTGGAAGCGTTGTGCATTTTTTCGAGAGGAAAGCCCTGCGTGGGAAAGCCCAGCACCTGATGGACGTACTGCGTGATGTTGGCGTCGAAAGAAGTTATGACAAACCTGTCCTTAAATCCGTATTCAAGCAGCAGAGCCACTGCTTTATCGGCGCACTCGAAAGTATAATCCTTAAGCTCTACGTTAAGCGAAATGCGCGAAGGCGCGACCAGCTCAAGAAATTCCTCGAAAGAAGGTATTTTTTCGCCTTTAAACTTTTTATCGAACTTTGCGCCCGCGTCGAAAGACTTTATCTGGTCGAAAGTATAATCGCGCACCTTGCCCTCTCCGTCGGTAGTGCGGTCAAGCGTGGTGTCGTGAATGACGACAAGTCTGCCGTCGCGCGTGACGTTAAGGTCCATCTCGATGTTGTCAACGTCCGCTTCAAGCGCGGCGCGAAATGAAACCATTGTGTTTTCGGGATACAACGCGCAAATTCCTCGATGTCCCGCTACCAGAATATTTTCCGTGGATTGCCCCAGATTTACCATAACATTACCCCTTAAGTTAAAAAGTCTTTTATATTATAGCACCGAAAAGAGCAAATCGCAACGGTAAAATGACAGAAAAAACCGACGAAAATATCAAAAAGTCACGCACGCATTAGGCGTACTTGTTGACAATAGCAAGCATTTTATCGTAATCGCGCTCCATTTCCTCCACCAGACGGAACTGAGTGCGGCAGCGAATGAGATTGTGCTTATCCTTGGAAATTTTGAAGTAATTGTCTCCGTCGAGATAGTCGGTCAGAAATCTCATGCCGCATTCAAGCGTCATCATAATGGAACCAAGCGGCATATTCTTAACCTCGGTATCGGTCAAAGCGCCTTCAAGCGCGCCCAGGAATCCTTTTGAATACACTTCGAAAAGGGGCAGAGAAAAATGAACCTTAGACAAGTCCTCCTCGTCCTCGAGAGCGGTACTGCACCCGAATCTTACCGAGTCGCCGAAGTCGTAACAAGCGCTTCCCTTCATGACGGTGTCAAGGTCGATGACGGCAACGGCTTTGCCCGTTTTTTCGTCAAGAAGCACGTTATTAAGCTTGGTATCGTTATGAGTAACGCGGCTTTTCATCTCGCCGCTAGCCAGCATATCCACCAGCTTGCCGCAAAGCTCTTCCCGCTTAAGCACGAAATCTATTTCTTTTTTGCACTCCGCCGCGCGGCCGAGCACGTCTTTTTCAAGCGTGCGCACGAAATTGGCAAAACGCACGCGGGTATTGTGGAAATCGGGAATAACGTCGCGGATTTCGTCCGCGTCGAAGCCGCTTAAAAGCCGCGCGAATTTTCCGAAACCCACGCCGCTTTGGTAAAAATCTTCGTCGGTACGCGCCATATTAAGCGATACGGTCTTATCTATAAAGATATAAACGCGGTAATATTTTTCTCCGAACCTGTAATACTTATCGCCGTCCTTGGTAAGTACCAGCGTCATAGTCTCGCGCTCGGGGTCGCCGCCGTAAGCAATGATGCTCTTTTTTGCGTGACTGAGTACCTTTTCGATGTTGCCCATCAACAAATCAACGTCTTTGAAAACCGAATTGTTGATGCGCTGCAATATGTACTTGCGTTTCGTTGTGTTGATAAGGTACGTATCGTTTATATGCCCGTCGCCGTAGGGAGCGTAAGAAATCACTTCACCTTCTATATCGAATTTTCTTGCGATCGAGTCAAGTTGTTCCGTTGTCATTTTTTATCCTCTCATAATGCGGCGTTGCCGCGTATTCTATCTGTTATTATAGTATTTAAAATTTATCAAAACGGTTAATTCAGCGCAAGCCGAATACCGCTTGCCAAGCCAAAATAAACATTTACTGTCCTATTGTGCAAACGTCTTAAATGCCCACGCCCGCAAGTAAATACTCCGCGCCGCCGTCCATGCTGAACTTCTGCCCCGCAGGAACGAAAAACGTTTCGCCTTTTTTAATTTCTTTACCGCATATTTCTCCGCTTCCGAAAGTGCAAATCACGGCGACAAAACTGAGGGGGGAAACAAATTCGCCTTTACCGCGGCACTTGTAAACGGAAAAATAATTACATTCGGCTATCTTTAACGGCTTAAAATCAAAATCCGCGCATTGCAACGACCCTTGAGTCATGACCGGTTTATCCGGTATAAAGGCGGAAAAATCCATTACTTTAAGCGCCTCGTCAAGGTGAAGCTGTCTGGGTTTTCCGTCGGCACCCAATCGGTTATAGTCGAAAACCCTGTAAGTAAGGTCGGAACTTTGCTGAATTTCCGCGACCGTAACGCCTGCGCCTATGGCGTGAACCACACCCGCTTTTACAAAAAAGAAGTCGCCTTTTTTTACGGGAATAAAGTTAAGCGCATCGGTTATAGTACCGTTTTTGGCCATATCGTAAACTTCTTCTTTCGTAACGTTGCGGTTAAATCCGAGGTAAATACCGGCGCCGGCTTCCGCGTCCATGACGTACCACATTTCGGTCTTACCGTAACCGAGACCTTCTTTCAAGGCGTAACCGTCGTCGGGATGCACCTGAACGGACAAATCCGCCGCGGCGTCGATAAACTTTACGAGAACGGGAAATTTTCCGAATTTTTCCGCGGCTTTACCTATGTCTTCTTTATCCGCGACTTTCTTAAGCTCTTCCGTGTCGTATTCGCCGCCGTCGATACGCGAAGGCCCCTCGCTTAAAAAAGAAAGTTCCCACGTTTCGCCGATTTTACCGCTGCAGCCTTTTTTGCCCCATGCGGATATTTTATGCCCGCCCCAGACGGGAGTCTTAACTGCGGGCAGCAATTTGACGATATTCATTAAAACGCTTTTCTCCTTTTGGTATATTTTAACAGACCTTGCCGATAAGGTCAATCACTGAATAACACAATTTTGCATAAAATATGTTTACGTAAAAGGATTTTTGTGATAAAATTTAGTTCAGACTAAAAATACGGAAAGAAATATGTTTAAACTTATAAGATTTTTAAAAGGATATTGGTTCAAAACCGTTTCGGGCCCTTTTTTCAAGCTGACCGAAGCGGTGTTCGAGCTGATTACTCCGCTTGTCGTGGCGTGGGTAATAGACACGGCCATTCCTAAAGGTCAACAAGGCGATTACACGGCGCTAATAACGGGCGGTGCGATAATCGTTGCTTTAGGCGTTTTCGGACTGGCTTTTTCGCTTACGGCGCAGTTTTTCGCCTCGCGCGCGTCGCTTGGTTTCGGCACCAATTTAAGGCGGGAGCTTTATGCCCACGTCAATACTTTTTCTTACAGGGAGCTGGATTTGTTTTCCACCCCTTCCCTTATTACCAGGCTTACGGCGGACATAAACCAGACGCAACAGGCGGTTGCGATGTTTATACGACTGGTCACGCGCGCGCCCTTTATAATTGTGGGCTCGATAGTCATGGCGATGATAATCGACCTTAAGCTGTCGCTTATCTTCCTTGCCGTAGCTGTCGTCGTGGGAGGGATTCTGTTTATAATTCTTACTACCACGATGCCCAAATATAAAGAAGTCCAGTCCAAGCTGGACACCGTGACACTTTACACCCGCGAAAATCTATCGGGCGCAAGAGTGGTAAGGGCGTTCGGCGCGGAGGAACGCGAAAAACGCACCTTTAACGCCGCCGCCGACAGCTTAAGCCGCGCTTCCATACGGGTGGGTGCGCTGTCAGCGCTTCTCAATCCCCTTACCTATGCGGTGCTGAACGTCGCGATAATCGCGCTTTTGTTCTTCGGAGGCAAGCAGGTTTATTACGGAAATCTTACTCAGGGCGAAGTGATTGCGCTTGTCAACTACATGATGCAGATACTAAACGCGCTTGTGGTGTTTGCAAACCTTCTCGTCATCTTTACCAAAGCGTCCGCTTCCGCCGCGCGAATCAACGAAGTATTCGACGTAAAATCTTCCATGACGGAGGGAAAAGGCGCCGTCCCGCACGAAAACGAACCCGCAATCGAATTCAAAGACGTGACTTTTTATTACGCCAACAGTCCGTCCCCCTCTTTAAGCAACATAAATCTTACCGTAACAAAGGGCGCAAGCATAGGCGTTTTGGGCGGCACGGGCAGCGGTAAATCCACGCTTGTAAGCCTTATACCCCGTCTTTACGACGTAACAGAAGGCGAAGTCCGTGTTTTCGGCGTAAACGTCAAAGAATACAGCGGCGCGCAAATCGGCTCGATTATCAGCATGGCTCCGCAAAAAGCCGTCTTGTTTTCAGGCACCGTGCGCGACAATATGCTTTGGGGCAAAGCCGACGCCACCGACGAAGAAATACAAAACGCTTTAACGGTATCGCAGTCGGCGGAATTCGTCAACGCTTTCCCCGAAAAGCTGGATAAACAGATTCTTCAGGGCGGCAAAAACCTTTCGGGCGGACAGCGGCAAAGACTGACCGTTGCAAGGGCGCTTGTATCCAATCCCGAAATTCTCATTCTGGACGACAGCTCCAGCGCGCTGGACTTTGCCACCGACGCAAAACTGAGAAAAGCGCTTTCCTCCATGCGCGAAAAAACGGGACTGACCACCGTCACCGTTTCACAACGCGCGACCACGGTAAGACACTGCGACCTTATAGTCGTCATGGACGAAGGCCGCATCGCGGGAGTGGGCACACACGAACAGCTTTTTGAAACCTGCGAGGTTTACCGCGAAATCTGTTCTTCCCAGAACAAGGAGGAATCCGAGAAATGAAAAACTCCGCAATTAAGCCGAAAAACAAAGGGGCAATCGGAAAACTTCTTGTTTACGCAAAACCCTATCTTCCCGTGATAGCCGTGGCGCTTGTCTTTTCCGCGCTGCAGATTGCCGCAACTCTTTTCGCGCCCGTAATAGTGGGCCGCACCATCGATTACATCATAGGCGAACGAAACGTGGACTTCGGCGTTATAGGCAAAAACGCCGTAATACTCGCGCTTCTGCTTACGGCGGCGGTCGTGGCGCAGTATTTAAGCTCGCTGTGCATAAACTTTGCGTCCTTCCGCACTATAAGGGATTTAAGACAATACGCTTTTAAAAAACTTAACGACGTTCCTCTTTCCTATATCGACAACAACTCCCAGGGCGACCTTATGTCGCGCGTGGGAAACGACATAGACCAGATTTCCGACGGACTTATTCAGGGCTTTTCCCAGCTTTTCAGCGGCGTGGTCACCATTTTGGGCACTCTTGCTTTTATGCTGTCCGTCAACTGGCTTATCACCGTGGCGGTAGTGGTAATCACTCCCCTGTCGCTGTTTGTCGCCTACTTCATCGCGAAAGGCTGTCATAATATGTTTACCATGCAGGCGAAAAAACGCGGGGAACTGAGCGGACTTATCACCGAAATGCTTTCCAATCAGCGCGTAGTCAAACTTTTCGGTTACGAAAAGCGCGCCCGGGAACGTTTTGAAGTCATAAACGGCGACCTTAAAGTGTGGGGACAGAACGCCGCGTTCTACTCCGCCCTCGTAAACCCCTGCACGCGTTTCGTCAACAACGTGGTTTACGTAGCGGTGTGTATACTTGGCGCGTATCTGGTCATTAAAGGCGAAGGCGTTTTGGGCATGAGCGCGTTTACGGTGGGCGGGCTTTCCTGCTTTCTTACCTACGCCAACCAGTACACAAAGCCTTTTAACGAAATAACGGGCGTAGTTACCGAACTTCAGACCGCGACTGCGGCGGCGGCAAGAGTTTTCGAGCTGCTTTCCGCGCCCGACCAGCCCTCGGATAAAGGCTTTGACGAGCTTGAAAACGTCAAAGGAAACGTGGAAATCGACAACGTTTATTTCTCCTACGTCAAGACCAATCCGCTTATACAAGGCTTTTCGCTTAAGGTTAAAAGCGGACAGCGCATCGCAATCGTAGGCCCCACGGGGTGCGGCAAAACCACCTTGATAAACCTTTTGATGCGCTTTTACGACGCCGACTCGGGCGAAATCCGCGTGGACGGCACGCCGGTAAATAAAGTCACGAGAAAATCATTAAGGCTCAGCTACGGCATGGTGCTTCAGGACACATGGCTTAAAAAAGGAACCGTGCGCGACAACATCGCCTACGGCAAAGCGGACGCAACGGAAGAAGAAATCATAAACGCGGCAAAAGCGACGCATATCCATAATTTTATCATGCACTTAGAAAAAGGCTACGACACCGTGCTGGGCGACGACGGCGGAAACATCTCGCAGGGGCAGAAACAGCTTTTGTGTATTGCAAGAGTGATGCTTACGCATCCGCCCATGCTTATTCTTGACGAGGCAACCTCCTCCATCGACACGCGCACGGAAATAAGGATACAAAAAGCGTTCCAGAAACTTATGGAAAACAAAACTTCCTTTATCGTCGCGCACAGGCTTTCCACAATTAAAAACGCCGACCTCATCTTAGTCATGAACAAGGGCAACGTCATCGAAAAAGGTACGCATGAGGAACTTCTTGAAAAAGGCGGCTTCTACTCCGACCTTTACAACTCCCAGTTCGAACATTGATTTGTCTTTAAACCGCCTTTTTTATAACATGCGGTTACCTTACACTCCATCGTCAAGCGAACAATTTAATAGGCTGCAGGAATATTTTAAGGAACAAAATCGGATTTCAGAACAATATCTGATTTTGTTTTTTAAATTCTTTCACATACATTTAAACTGTTTGATAATATTCGAAATTTAGAATATAATATAACTGCAATATCAATACGGAGTTTCGCTATGATTCAATATATGTCTACAAAAGAAGCCGCCGAAAAGTGGAAAATCTCTCAAAGACGGGTTTCGGTTCTTTGTTCCGAAAACAGAATACGCGACGCGGCAATGCTTGGCAATATGTGGATCATTCCTCGCAATGCGGAAAAACCGGCGGATGCAAGAATGAAACGCAATGCCGTCGCAAAAAAAGAAAACGCTCATCCTTTTGTTAAATGGGCTGGCGGTAAAGGTCAGCTTCTAGAAGTTTTGAAAGCAAACCTTCCTGACGGTATAGGTAAAAAGATTACTAAATATGCGGAGCCTTTTGTTGGCGGAGGTGCGCTTTTATTTGCGCTTCTAAACGATTATTCGTTTAAAGAAGTGTATATAAACGATAACAATAAGGAACTTATAAACACCTATAGAGTAATAAAAGACAATTGTGAATCATTGATAAATGAGCTAAACAAACTTCAGAAACAATACGAAAAACTTGACGCAAACGAACGACAAAATTATTATTACGTTAAAAGAGACAAATTTAATGAACTGAAATTAAGTACTGAAACGTCAATTGAAAAAGCGTCTTTGTTTATATTTCTGAACAAAACATGTTTTAATGGTCTTTACAGAGTTAATAAATCAGGAAATTTTAACGTTCCCGCAGGAAAATATAAAAATCCTTTAATATGCGACACGGAAAACTTAAAAGCAATTTCAAAGTCACTACAGAATGTAATAATGCGATCTTGTGATTATCATGATGCGGAAAACTTTGCGGACGAAAAAACTTTAGTTTATTTCGATCCGCCTTATCGTCCGTTAAACGTTACGTCTGCATTTACTTCTTATACGGAAAATCAGTTTAACGACGACGACCAAATAAAACTTGCTGAATTTTTCAGTAAATTATCCGACAAAGGTGTAAAAGTGTTGCTAAGCAATTCAGACCCTCATAACGTAAATTTTGAAGACAATTTTTTCGACGAATTATATTCAAAATTTAATATACAACGTATTACTGCAGTAAGAGCCATAAACAGTAAAGCAGATAAACGCGGAAACGTTACGGAACTTTTGATAAAAAATTATTAAAAGGAATTATACAAATGAGAGATTTTAATACTTGGTTCAGTAATTTTAAAAGCAGTATTTCCGACTACGGATATTATGTTGACTTTCAAAAAGTTTACCGTAAAGTTGAATCAATAAAGGTTGAACTTAATATTTTAAATTCTCTAATCGGCTCAACCGACATTGAAAAAGACTTTGATAATCTCCTTGCAAAATATCCCGAAATTTTAAAATGTATCCCTCTTCTTTTAGCCGTAAGAATAAATGAAATTTACGCCATAGACAGTGACGGAGAGTTTATCTACAATTTTCGCAAACCGAATTATACTGCAACTCAATATAAAATTTTTATGCAAAAAACAGGCTTATTTGACTTAATAAGCAAGCACGTCATCAATAATCTTGTGGATTATGCTACCGGCGTCGAAGTAGGACTTGACAGTAACGGTCGTAAAAATCGCGGCGGACACTTGATGGAAAATCTAGTGGAATCTTACATAAAGAAAGCAGGTCTCGTTAAAGACAAAAACTATTTTAAAGAAATGTATTTATCCGAAATAGAAAAAAATTGGAAACTTGATCTTTCCTCTTTGTCTAATAAAGGCGAAGCAAAAAAAAGATTTGATTTCGTAATAAAAACCTCTGATATGGTTTATGCTTTGGAAACTAATTTTTATGCATCTTCTGGTTCAAAATTAAACGAAACGGCTCGTAGTTATAAAATGCTAGCCCAAGAATCAAAATCCGTAAAAGGATTTGCTTTCGTCTGGTTTACGGACGGAATAGGCTGGAAATCTGCAAAAAACAATCTCAAAGAAACTTTTGACACAATGGACAGTATTTATAATATTGCTGATTTAGAAAACGGAATAATTGAACAACTTATAAAATAATATGGCATCAAAACAAAAAAAAATCAAATGGGAACCTGAAAATTTCGAACTTGAGACGAATACCGTCTGGGCATTCCCTGAGCGTGGCAAATGGGCAACTCACGATGCAAAATGGAGAGGAAATTGGTCGCCTTATATTCCGCGCAACATTATTCTGCGATATTCAAACGAAAACGACCTAGTTCTTGACCAATTTGTCGGCGGCGGAACTACGCTTGTGGAGGCAAAGCTTTTAGGAAGAAATGTAATAGGCGTGGACGTAAATCCCGTCGCGATACAGCGCTGCATAGAAAAATGTTCGTTTGAGTATGAAAATGCAGGTATGGTAGATGTACGTCTTGGCGACGCACGTAACCTTGATTTTCTTGAAAACGAATCAGTAGATTTGATTTGCACTCATCCGCCCTACTCGAATATAATCAGGTACAGCGAAGACATAGAAAACGATCTTTCTCACCTTGAGATGAAAGATTTCTTAAAAGAAATATACAAGGTTGCACAAGAAAGTTACCGGGTTTTAAAAAAAGACAAGTTCTGCGCCGTTTTAATGGGCGACATACGCAAAAAAGGAATGGTTAAACCGCTTGCGTTTGAAACTATGCGAATTTTTGAGCTTGCAGGGTTCAGAACAAAAGAAATAATCATTAAAGAACAACACAACTGTAAAGCGACGGGATTCTGGAAGACAAGCAGCGTAAAGCACAACTTTTTACTGCTTGCGCACGAATATTTATTTGTTTTTAAGAAGGCATAAAGCCCGGACGGCTTTGTTAGGTTAAAAAAATGAGCAAAGAAAAGACCGCGGAAACTCTGTTCCGCGGTCTTTTTACGGTTTGCCGCCTTATAAGCGGGTACAACTTGTTTATCTTAAACACAATCAGTTCCAAAACAAGTTTACCCGGGATTAAATAAGCTTTTTACGCCGACTGTCCGCCATAAAGCGCGACGGCAATGACGATAGGAGAAAATTACTCCTTATTCTCCTCTTCCTCATCGGAGCGGTTTTTACTGTTCTTTTCTTCTTCCTCGTTTTCTAAAAGCGTGACTTTGACTTCCTGCACGTGTTTCGCGCTGGCCTTTGTGACTTCGATTTCGATATCTTTTAACGTAAGTTTTTCTCCCGTTTGCGGTATTTTATCCATAAGCTCGGTAATATAACCGCTGACGGTAGTGGATTCGGTGTCGTCGGGTGCGGAAAGGTCGAGTTTTTCATACATATCTTCCACGTTTTCGTCACCGGAAACGATAAACGTCTTGTCGTCCACTTTTTTGAAAAGTATCTCGATTTCATCGTGTTCGTCGTAGATTTCGCCGACAAGCTCCTCTAAGATATCCTCAAGCGTAACTATGCCTTCCGTGCCGCCGAATTCATCGACAACGATAGCCATATGTACTTTGGCTTTTTGCAGCATTCTCAAAACAGTGGAAATTTTCATGCTGGAGGACACGCAGACGGAAGACTGAATAATGCTTTTGATGTCCTTGCCGCCGTCGTGGAGCAGCGCGTAAAAATCCTTTTCGTGAATTATGCCCACAACTGCGTCGATATTTTCGGCATAAACGGGCATACGCGAAAATCCGTGCTGAACAAACTTGTCGTAAACGGATTCCATGTCCGAATTTTCCTCCACGGCGATGACGTTGATCCTGGGAATCATGATATCCTTGACGTCAAGGTCCTCGAACTCGATGGCAGAACGAATAAGCTGGGATTCGTGCTCCTGAAGTTCGCCTTCGTTTTCGGCGGTTTCCACTATTGTAAGAAGCTCGCCCTCGGTAATGGTGGAAGTCTTTTTAAACTTGAATATTTTTCTGAGCAACCATTTCCAGCCGCTGAAAATAAGGTTTATGGGCGTAAGCACTATCATAAGCATTTTTAACAAAGGATAGAAAAGCATAGCGAAGGCTTCGGGTTTTTCTTTGGCAAAAAGCTTAGGCGTAATCTCGCCGAAAATCAGCACGACTACCGTCATGACTACGGTAGAAACCGTGGTGGCAAGATTTGCAGACTTTATAAGCGAATCGAAAAACAACGTTGCAATAGATGCGGAAGTGATGTTTACGATGTTGTTGCCTACAAGCACGGTGGACAAAAGCTTATCGAAATTTTCCGTAGCCCTCAGCACCGCCCCCGCGCGCTTATTGCCGTTTGCCTCCATGTTCATCAGTCGGATTTTATTGACCGACGTAAAAGCCATTTCCGAAGCGGAAAAATAAGCTGACAACATGATGAGTATGATTATCGCAAGCAACAATCCTATTTGTGTACCGTCCATACTTTATTAAAGTTTTACTCCTTTCAAGGCAGAAAATTTTATTTTTACAACAAAAAAAGGCCGCGCAAAAAACGCCGCTTAAAGGATATCCCTCTTTAAGATCGATTTATTCAGCCTACATCGGCCCGATAAGGGCACGTCGCCCTGATTGTCGTCCTTGTTTATCATTGTAAAAATATTACCTTATCTGTTAGTATAGCATATAATTAAACAAAAATCAAGGGTTTTATTAAATTTTTTTACTTTAACGCTTTAAACCCGTTTTTCACGGCGCGAAGCCTTGATTTCATATCCTCGGAAATGCGTCGTGACTCAATCGCCTTTTGTATTGCTTTGAGGGTTACGAAATCGGAAAAAACGCCTCTTTCCAACAACGGAAACGCTATTTCGGGAAACTTAACCAGCATTACGGACAGTCCCCAGGCAATCGCCATGTCGGTATAATACTGGCCCTGTTTTATCCCGGCGTAAATATCTGCCGCAACGGAAACGTATTTTTCGTCGAGATAAAAATCCATAAGCATTACGGCAAGAAAGCGCTTGTAAAACTCGCCCTCGGCGCCCGCAAGACCGCTGTACGCGCCGAGAAAAAAATCTCTGTCGCGTTTAATCGCAGACAGCGACGCGGTAACGCAGTCCACGTGCGCCCAGTTGTCGAAACGCGGCAAAAGAAAGTCGATTTCCTTTTTCAATTCTTCTTTTTCACGGATTTTGCCCGCGCAGAAGCCGTAAACCAACACTTCTTCGAAAGAGGAAAATTCGCACCCGTCCATGAAAGCACGGCGCTCGTCTTCCCCCGCGGCGGAAACAAGCGCTCTCAGCCGCGGAATTCTTATCCCCTCCACGGGCAAAGAAGTGAAAACAAGTTTTTTTTGAAAAACGGCATAGCTTTCTTCCGCCATGCCGTCCATCTGATTGCGAATAAATCCCTTCATAAAGATTTATGCCATAAGTTCCTTGATTTTTGCGATAAGCTGGTCCACGGTATCGATTTTGAGGTCGTCGGGGAAAGTGATGCCGAATTTTTCCTCGATGGCCATCACCAGCTCCACTTTATCGAGGGAATCGAATCCGAGGTCTGCAAAAGCGTCGCCCTCTTTAAGATTGCCTTCTCCGCGATATTCTTCCGCTATTTTATTGAGTTCAGCCAAAATATCCATAAATAATTTCCTCCGTATATGCCTTTATAATTGTATATCAGGTAAATAGGATTATAACAAAAAAGTCGGCGCTTGTCAACAACGCGGAGGCGCAAAAGGGTCGGGTTCGGATAAAGAATATTCAGGTACTCGCACCTTTTTCAGATAGGCTGCAAGCTTAACGCTGTCCGTAACCGAGTCGGGAATAAAAGTTGCGCTTCTTAAAACGTGCCAGTTACAATGGGTGTCGCCGCCGCAAGTGACTATCAGATTGTTTTTTTGCGCAACGTCAAGCACTTTTTCTTCGTTTGCGGTGGTAAATCCGACATTACCGTTTATCTCCAGTCCGTCAAGATAAGCCACGTCTTTAAGCGAATGATTCTGTTCGGTCCTGAACGGATGGGCCTGCACAACAAGCGCGCCGATGTCGCCGCACAGCGAATGCAGTTCCTTTAAGTCAAGGTCGCACATTAACGGCGTTTCGAGGAATGTCTTTTCGGTAAGCCCGACGATAATGTAGTCGGCATAATTCGCGGCGAGGTATTCCGCGGAATATTTCTCGCGCATGTACGACGAATAAGGCGCAAAAAGAGTCACTTCCGCCCCGAAAAACACGCGCATGCCGTAGGGCGCCGCCGCCTTTACCATGTCGCGGTAACCGTTTAAGAAGATATCCCTCCACTCTTTTTCGGATACGGAATTGCTTTCCATGTACGACCTGCTGTAATGATTTGTAAGCATAAGTGCCTGAAAGCCGCACTTCGAGTATTTTTCCGCAGCGTCCCCTGCCGTAAGACGCGAGCAAACGCTTACGGGCGATGTGTGAAAATGTAATTCGGTTTTCAGCATTTTTCTCTGTCTATAACCTCCTGGACTTCTTTCAGCGTGGGAATACTGTTCGCCGCCCCCTCGCGCGTGATTGTTATGGAAGAAGCAACGGACGCGAAATTTGCCGCCTCGGCAGCGGAAGCTCCGCTCGCGAACTTAAGCACGAAAGCGCCGATAAACGTATCACCCGCGGAAGTGGTGTCCACCACTTTGACCTTACGCGGTTTTATATAAGTAATGGTTTGTCCCTCGGATATAACCGAGCCGCGCCCGCCTAAAGTTATAATTACGCGTTTTGCGCCCAAAGCGTATAGTTTTTTGACGGTAAGCGCGATTTCCACGTCGCCGGCAGGCGAAGTGCCCGTCAGAATTTCCGCCTCGGATTCGTTGGGAGCAACTATATCGACGTATTGCATCAGGTTTTCGTTAAGCTTTACGGCGGGCGCGGGATTAAGAACGACCGTCATATTTTTGCTTTTAGCAAGGCGCGCGGCGTACTCCACGATTTCAAGCGGAATTTCCAGCTGCATGACCAGAACGTCGCCTTCTTTCGCGTCAAAAAGCCCTTCGTCCACGTCTTTTTCCGTAATCGCGTAATTTGCGCCTTTATCGAGAATAATGCGGTTGTCGCCTTTTTCTACGATTATCATGGCAAGTCCGCTGTTCGTTTCGGCACGGGTGACGAAATCGACGTTTACGCCGAACGCCGATAAATGTTCTTTAAGCGGCGCTCCGAAAGCGTCGTTGCCCACTTTGCCGATCATTTTGACTTTTCCGCCCAGCTTGGCGATGGCGACTGCCTGATTGGCGCCCTTGCCGCCGGGGTTGGTATAAAACTTATCGGCGGAAAGAGTTTCTCCGCTTTTGGGCATATAGGGCACGTTAGCCACCATATCCATATTGATGCTTCCGAGAACGTATATCATAATAACACCGTCCGAAAATTATTTTTCTTCGTTAAGTTCTTTCCTCTTGGACTGAGAGCCCGTCGGGTTTTTAATGGAGAACGCTATGTTTATAAGATGGTCTGCAATACGCTCGAGAGCCGAAATAACCGCAAAGAAATAAGTTCCTCTTTCCACGGCGCAATCGCCGGAATTAAGTCTTTCGATATGGCTTGCGCCCAACGACTCCTTCATCGCGTCCACTTCTTCCTCTATTTTGGAAATACGTTCCAACACGACGTAATCGCGGTGCGCAAAAGCATGTACGCTTAAGTCGAACATATTCACCACTTTGTTATACATCTGATTAAGCTCGGCAGCCGCGGCGTCCGAAAAATTGATGCTTTCCTTCTCCATTTCTTCGGATTGCTCAATAAAGTTTTCGGCATGGTCGCCTATTCTTTCGATATCGCTTATGACGTGATGGTACGCGCCGATAAGTTTCTCGTCGGACTCTGACAGCGAAAGCGACGCAAGTTTTATAAGGTATCTCGCTATCGCATGGTAAGTGTAGTTGATTGTCGCCTCGTTTTTACCGATACGCGCGCGATTGACGTAATCGCCCGTAAGCAGCGCGTTCATGGAAAGAGTAAGGTTTTCCTTGGCAAGCTCCGACATAAAAAGTATTTCTTTCTGGACCTGAACCACCGCTATCGGGGGTGTGTGCAGCAATCGGTCGTCGATAAATTTAAGCTGAGGCAATTCCTGCTGCGGCTTTACTTTGTCTTTTATCACAAACTTCGACAGTCCCACCAGCTGATTGATAAACGGCAGCAGCAAAATGGTGGTAATCACGTTGAACGCGACGTGGAACCAGGCAATCTGCATCTGAGGATTGGGAAAAACCGAAGACAGCAGTTTTACGACCCACGGCGAGAAAAACCACAGTATAATCGTAAAGAACACTGTACCCACGATATTGAACGTAAGGTGAATAAGCGCAGTGCGTTTCGCGTTTGTGCTGGTGCCGATAGACGCTATAACGGCGGTGATGCAAGTACCGATATTGGTGCCTAGCACTATGAAAAGTGCGTTTGCGACCGAAAGAGCGCCCTGCCCCACCATGATTATGAGAAGGCCCGTCGCCGCCGAAGAGCTTTGTATAAGCGCGGTAAACAGCGTACCTATCAGTATAAGCAAAAGCGGAAAATCGATGACGGTAAACATGTTTGCGAAAGCGTTTTTGATATCCGAGTCACCGAAAGCGCCGCTCATTGCGTCCAGGCCCACAAACAAAAGTCCCAAGCCGCACAGGATTCCGCCTGCCTTTTTTACCGAATCGGACTTGAAAAACATCATCATTACGCCCACGAAAGCAAGCACCGAAGCATACAAAGAAACGTTGAACGCCGAAAAAGATATGATAATGCCCGTAACGGTGGTACCGATATTTGCGCCCATGATAATCGCCGCCGCCTGCACAAGAGTCATGACTCCCGCATTGACGAAACCGATAACCATGACGGACGTCGCGGAAGAGCTTTGTATAATCGCCGTAACCGCCGCGCCCACGCCCACACCCGCAAAGCGGTTATTGCTTATGCGGCTGAACAGTTTTTTCATTCCCTTGCCTGCGCTGCGCTCCAAGCCGTCGCCCATCATCTTCATGCCCGCCATGAAAACGCCGCATCCCGCAAGCAACATCAGTATGCTGTTGAAAATCTCCATTAATTTCTTCTCCCGAACTTTTTACTCTTACTACTCTTCAGTAACGGAAAGGCGAATTTAAAAGGATAACTATAAAAATCCCCAAACTCACCTATTATAATTATAACGGTTTCGGCTTTAATAGTCAACCCGATAGACTATCCGTTTTGTCAATATTAATCCCGAAATTAATACTTCAAAATATTTTTACTCCCCGCCGCGTCAAAACCCGTTTATTAAAGGCTATTGAAAAATAAATCTTACAATAAATGTTAACTTTACAAAAAAAAACCGATTGTATAATTAAAGCCGATTGTAAAGCGGAAAAAATTGAAAGCCCCTGTTAAGAAAAAAACCGCGCAAAAAGGAGCATACTATCATCAAAGGAGGATGAAATTATGAAAAACAATGTTAAAAACGGAACAAGCGCAAATTCCCATCAGCCCGATAAAAGCGTGGAACGCACCATAACAAACGTGGTTATTCACGAAAGCGACATGGCGGACGCGGAAGAAGCGCCCTATAAACACATGTCCGAATACAAAATGGTGGCCGAAGAGGACGACAACGGCACTTTTTCGTATTCGGGAAGCTGAACGTTTTTCGCTTTAATAAGCAAACCTTTTTTATGACGTTGACCCCGAAAGTCCGTTAGGCTTTTGGGGTACGTTTCTTTACGCGCCAAGCAATTTTTACATTTATGTTTTATTTATATGCGCGTTACGTTTGACTATTAACCCGCGCAGAGTTATAATAAAAACGCTTATTGAATCAAGGAGAAAAGTATAATGAGCGAATGTACGCACAACTGCGAAACGTGCGGGGAAAACTGTTCGGAAAGAAAAAAGCCCGAATCGTTTCTGGAAAAACCGCACGAACTTAGCAAAATAAAAAAAGTAATAGGCGTAGTCAGCGGCAAGGGCGGCGTCGGCAAGTCCCTCGTCACCGCATTGACTGCGGTAACAAGCGCGCGTGCCGGTTACAGGACCGCTATTCTCGACGCGGATATAACCGGTCCCTCCGTTCCCAAAATGTTCGGACTTAAACAAAAGGCTTCCGCATCCGAACTGGGACTTATGCCCGTGGTGACAAAAACAGGCATAAGCGTCATGTCTTTGAACCTTTTGACCGCTAACGAAACCGATCCCGTCGTTTGGCGCGGTCCCATCATTGCCGGCACGGTAAAACAGTTCTGGACGGACGTTATCTGGGGCGACGTGGACTTTATGTTTATAGACATGCCGCCGGGAACGGGCGACGTGCCGCTTACCGTTTTTCAGTCAATACCGCTTGACGGAATAATTATAGTCGCCTCCCCTCAGGAGCTGGTTTCCATGATTGTGGAAAAAGCGGTTAACATGGCAAAGATGATGAACGTACCCATTCTGGGCCTTGTGGAAAACATGAGTTACGTTGCCTGCCCCGAATGCGGACATAAAATCGAAATATTCGGCAAAAGTCACGCCGACGAAGTGGCGGCAAAATACGGCATGCCCTTGCTTGCGCGTATACCCGTTGACCCCAAGCTTGCCTCCGCTTGCGACGCAGGACTTATAGAGCTGTTTGTGGGCGACTGGCTGGACAACATACCCGAAGTTCTGGATAAAATTTACAAAAAACAATAAAGCTTTTGCTGATACTATCATTTAATGTTTTTAAATACGGAATATCGGCTGCCGTGCGTCTTAATCAATTAATAATCCGTTCCGTTTTAAAAAACCTTCGCGGCAACGCATAAAGCCGCGGTAAAAAGTTAAATTTCCGCCTTGCGCGGCGATAAAAATAATTTCAGGAGGAAAAGAACATGGACAAATACGTATGCAATATCTGCGGTTACGTTTACGACGAAGCGGTAGGCGACCCCGACAGCGGAATCGCACCCGGCACCAAATGGGAGGACGTGCCCGAAGATTGGGTTTGCCCCATGTGCGGAGTCGGAAAAGAAGATTTTTCGCTTCAGGCGTAATCCGACCGCCTTTTAACCTGCCCGTTAAGGCATTATAAACGGTAAAAATCCGCGAAGGAATTTAAAATTTTCTTTCGCGGTTTTTTATTTTTTTTACCGCGCCTTAAAATTTCTTTGTTTATAAAGCATTTTACCTTGATGGAGACCTTTTCTTTCGCGGTTTTTTATTTTTTTGCCGCGCCTTAAAATTTCTTTGTTTTTAAAGCATCTTCCGCGATGAAGACCTTTTCTTTCTTTCGCGGTTTTTTATTTTTTTATGTGATTTAAACTTAGTTTGTTTTATAACTTATCCCCCGTGATTACCTCCACTGTCTTCTATAATCTCTGCTCTCCTTGCCCTCAGGCGGAAATTTTCTTGCACCGTGCTTTTCGGCGTTAACCTTTGTTACCGCGCTAAACGCGCATGATAAACGTATTAAACGCAATCAAACAATATGCACATTACTTTTTCCCCGGTTAAAGCGCAAAGCCCAGAAAAAAACATAAACAAAAAAGCCCGTAAGCCGCTCGGCAAAACTGCTAAGGTGCGTAAAACAAATATCGGCAAAACAAATAAACAGACTTATAAATTTTAAAATCGTTGCGTTAAGTATAAAAACACCTATAAAAAAGCCGCTCCTCGTAAAAAAGAAACGGCTTTTTGTGTATCTTATTGCAGATTTTTTTAACTTGTTTTTAATTACTTCTTTTTCGTTTTTTTGTCTGCGGAAACTTCCTGAGTCTTATCTTCTTTTCCCGCGTTTACCGACGGAACAGGTGCCGATGATGCGGCCTCGGATTTTTCCGTATCCGAAACTTTACCCAAGTATTCGGGCAACTGCATACCGCTCATTCTGAACACTTCGTTTAAGGGCGGCACGGCTTTAAGCATACCCGAGATAAAGTTGGCGGTGGAAGTACCCTCCTTGCCGCCCGCGGCAGAATCCCAGACGGTAACCTTGTCGATTTTGATGTTCTTGATAGCTTCCACCTGGATACGGGTAAGCTCCTCCAGTTTGTCTGCGATAAGCATTTTTACCGCGTCGTCGGATTGGCCCGCCGCTTTTACCAATTTATCGAAGCCTTCAGCCTGTTTGGAAAGCACTTCGTAAAGACCGCGCGCCTCCGCTTCCTTGACGGCGAAAATAGCGTCCGCCTCGCCGCGGGCCTTGCGTCTTGTCTGCTCCGCCATGGCCTCCGCTTCCAGCTCAAGTTTCTGTTTTTCGATTTCGGCTTTGACGATGACGTCCGCTTCAAGCGTACTTTGCTCTCTCTTGGCACGCACGTCCTCCGCCTCGCGCTGGGCTTCGTAAGCTTCTTTCAAAGCGTTTGCCTGCGCTATTTTCTCGGCGGCGGTAGCCCTTCTTTCCGCTTCGGCTTCCGCTTCCCTTAAGTCCGCGTTTGCCTGCGCTACCCTTGCTTTTGCAAGGTTTTCGCCCTCTACGGCGGCGGAATTGGCTTTTGCTACGTTTATACGCTGGTCCATAATGGCGTTTGCCTCGCCTATCGCGCCGTCGCGGTCACGCTCCGCAACCGATTTTTTGGCGTCGTTTATCGCCTTGCTTGCCGCCTCTTTACCCAGCGCCTCGATATAACCCGACTCGTCGCGGATATCGGTAACGTTGACGTTGATAAGGCGCAAACCTATCTTTTTAAGCTCCGTTTCGACGTTTCTGGAAACCTCTTCAAGGAATTTATCGCGGTTGGTGTTGATATCCTCGATGTCCATAAGCGCGATGACAAGACGAAGCTGACCTAAGATAATATCGCTGGCAAGGTCCTGAATGTCCTGCATTTTAAGCCCCAGCAATCTTTCAGCGGCGTTTTGCATTATACCGGGTTCGGTGGAAATACCTACCGTAAAACGCGAAGGAACGTCCACACGGATGTTCTGGTGCGAAAGGGCGTTTTTAAGGTCCACGTTAAGCGATATGGGCGTAAGGTCGAGAAAACTGTAAGATTGGAAAAACGGCCAGATAAACTGAGCGCCGCCGTGAATACATTTACTAGACGCCTGAGTCGTACCGCCCTTGTTTTTCTTTAACTTACCGTAAATAACCATTACTTTGTCGGACGGACACTTTTTGTATCTGCCGATAAACACCAGTAACATGATGAACAAAAGCACCACTACTACGACAATCGCCGCAATAAGTCCGCCTACCCAAGCGGCTGCCGAAAACAAATTCATAATTTAAATACCTCCCTTTAATGTAAAGACTTAGCAAATTACTTATCTGAGTTATCGGCCGCGGCGTCTTTTCCGGGCGCTACAAACGGCTCGACAAGTACAAGCTGCTCGTTGATGACTTCCTTGACTACGCACCTTGCACCCGTGGGAATGGGGTCGGGGCTGTCGGTCACCGCCTCACACTCTGTAAGCGTTTCCTGAACGACGACGTGAATTTTGCCGCTGCCCGTCCTTGAAGGCGGTATGGTTAAATACACGTCCGCAACCGAGCCCACTGCAAGCCCCATGTGGCGGTTGCCGTCCGACTGAAACTTTAATATAGCCTTGAGAAGGTACGCAACCCCCACGGCGGCGGCAGCGCCCGCGACAACGCCGATGATAAGCGAAAAATACCACGGAAGGAAGAAATTCATGGTATAAGTTATCCAGCCGCCTACCGCGATAAACGCCACTACGGTACGGAAAGACACAAGTCTTAAGCCGCCCGCGTCCGAAATATCGTTGTCGTTGAAAATGTCGTCGGCTCCGCTTATATCCGTATCCGCGTCAAAGTCGGCGTCATCGCCCAGTCCGAACAGCATTGCTATCAGTTGCACCACAAGCAATACAGACGCAGCGCACGCCAGTATAAACGTCACCTGCTGAAGAACGAACAGTCCGTCCCACCAGTTTCCGATTGCAGAAGCAAAAATCATTGTTTTCTCCTTTTGAAATTGTTGATTTGATTATACTATATATTTTTTGTTAATGCAAGAAGAAAGAAGTTAAAATAACCTTAAAATGAGATTAAATGCCGTTTTGCGTGCCGTAATCTCAGTATACGGATTATGACGGATTTTTATGATTAAGCCGCACTTAAGAACGGGAAAACAGCAGTCTTGACAAATAAAACAGTATTTCGATGCGCAAAAACAGAATACGCTTTGTACATAAAAAATACTGCGAAAAAATAAACGAAAAAAAACTTTTATTACGCCATATTTAAAAACCGAAAACTCCGTAAAAAAGCATAACGTTTTTTTATGCTTCATTCCATACAAAACCCGCCCGACTTAACAAGCCGAGCGGTTTTGCCGATTTTTTATAAAGCTTTATTATGCTTCAAGCACGTTTTCTATAATGGATTCGCCGACAAGGTTGCCTATGGCAATCATGTCCGCCTGGTTCCAGTGCCACGAATCGGTGCCTACCGCCACGTTGCTGCCGTTTACAAGCTTATTGATGTCGAACTGACCGGAAGCGATGACGTAAACGTTGCCGATAACATTGGGCAGGTTCCGCTGCATGGCGATAAACGCGTTGTTGGTGTTTACCGTACCCTGAACCGCACTGCCCGACGTGCGGGAAATTTCGCCCACAAACACGGGAAGCGCGCTGAGATCGACTCCTGCAATTTCGCCGAGGTCGCTGCGAATATCGGCAACAAAGTATTTGAACGCTTTTTCGTATTCGTTGGGATTGCCCTTATCGGATTCACCCTGCATCCAGAAAAGACCTTTGAAGTTTATCGTGGTATAGCCCATATTTCTGAGCTCGGCAACGTTTTTCTCCACCTGGGCGAGGAAATCGCGGTAAAGTCCGCCGGTGAGATTGCCCGGGCTTTGGGGCTTAATCGTAGCCTCGTAAGAGGGCGAAACCCAGTTGCCGTTTGAAGCGTTTTCGCCGCCGATGTTATCGAGAAGTGCGGTGCCTCCGTGAGCGTATTTGATTATGCCCGCGACTTTGCCGCTTTGCGTGTTATAGTAAGCGGAAAGCGCCTCCGCCATGCCTGCCTCGGGACCGAATTTATTTGCCGCCGCACCCTGACCGATGCGCGCAAGCTGCCATCCGAGGTCACGGTGAATGACCATGTTGCCGCTGCCGGTGCTTTCGGCGTCGCCCGCGTACCAGATATTGTTGAATCCGTAACCGAAGCCGGGGTTATCCGCGACGGCGGTGTTGAAGTTGAACGTCGAATAACCCGAAGCGTTGGACTGACCTGCGATGAAGTAAACGTCAATCTCCTTATCTGCTACGGGAGCCTTTTCAATCATTGCGTCGATAAATTCCGTGTTAAGCGAATAATTGAACTTGCTTACCGTAATTACGGCAGGGCTTGCCATAAGACCTATGCCGCACTCGGTAGTCACTTTATCGTAATAGTAGCTTGCCACGTACACGTCGTCGATGAAGAAATAATAGTTGCAGCCGTCCCTTATAACGCCCAGTTTTACGGCGGTGGGATCGTATTCTATACCCGCTTGTTTAAGATTGAACAAAATACGCGAATCCTGAGGATTCCATTCGGTGAGAATGGAGCAAACTATAAGGCTGTCACCGAAAATGCCTGCCGCAAGTCTTACGTCGCTGGGACTGTCGTTAAGAGTGTCAGGGCCGTGAGAAACCAGAAGTCCGCCGAACTGAGTGCCGAAAGAATAGGTTTCGGTGGTGTCGAACACGCCCTCGAGATAATATTTGGTGCCGCTTATTTCATTCTGATAAACGAACGTATGCGTAAGTAAATTTACGGTGTCGCGCTGACCGTCCTTTAACCTCCAGCCGTTGCCTTCGGTTTTATCTGTCGAAATATTCTTATAGCTGTAATAGGTGGTTTCCACGCCCTTAGAGTCAGGTATGGTTATCGCGCCGCCCAGGTATACGGGAGAAACGTAACCCGAAAGCTCCTTGGTTTCGCCGTCGTCAAGGAAAACGTCGTAAGAGTAAACGTTGTCGCCGTATTCCACTTTTATTACGTAATAACCGCTTGTAAGCGTATAATTTTTGGTAAGGGACACAAGGTTTTCCACGCTTTCCGTGCCGTTTGTCATGTCTATTACCGTAACGGTAACGTCGGCGGGATCAACCGTAAGTTCGGGATAAAGATTGTGTCCGTCGATTTCGTAAGGTTTAACGGTAAGATTCAAGGAAGCCTCTCCTTCTTCCGCGTAAGTGACTTCTATCGAATAAGATCCGCCGGCAACGGGGTTAAAGGTGAATTTTCCGTCCGTTGCGGTGATGGAAACGGGTTTGCCGTCTAACAGCAATTCGATATTTTCGACCACTTTGTTTGCCGGAACGTTAAGATTAATTTCTGCGGGAAGTCCGCTGAAAAGCACGCCTTTGGAGCTTATCGTATCGCCTGCCTGAACTACCGTAAGTTTACTGCTGTCGTAAGTGACTTTTGAGCCGCCAACTTTATCGGCAACCTCTTCACGGTCCATGGTGAAGTTAAAGTTACTGAACGGCAGATTTTGGGGACCAAAGTTGCTGCCGACAAAAATACCGAAACCGCTGACGTTATCCGCGGGAAGAGCCTGCTCGTTGTCAAGCGTGGAGTATGCGGTAACTTTTTCGCTGAGAACAAGCGCGTCGTTTACGAATACGTAATAGTAGTCTTTTACTCGAGCAACGCCCAGTTTGAATGTGCTTCCGCTGCCGGTGCTTACGCCGCCTTTGCTTACTCCGTCCTGCCAGTTAGGAGCGTAAGTATGCAGAAACAGCGCTCCTGAATCATATACGCCGTAGCCGTACCAGCCCTTGTTGTTTGTGGGCGCTCCGTCAAGAGTATTGATTAATATACCCACCCAGGACTTCGGCGTTTTGCTGAAAGTAGCTTCGGCGTAGTATACGTTGCCCGCCGTGCCGCCGTTGAATATGTAAGAAGGTCCCGTGATGGTGCCGCTTGCGCCGTCGCCGTTTACCGTCCACGTTTCGCTGTTAAAGGAATTTACCACGGTGCCGTCCGCATAGTTGAACGAGCCGCCAAGCGAAGGCGTAGTCATAAAGTAATTTTTAAGCGCGGTGACCGTATCCGAATCTATCGTGTAATTGATGTTGGAGAAAGTAGCCGTACCCGACGCTGACATACTGCAGAATCCGAAGCCGCTTTTGTCGTATTTGTCGGAAGTAAGCGAACCCACTACTTTATCGTTGAGTATCAGATAATAAACGTCGCCGTCGCGCAAAATTGCAAATTTGCAGTTTGCGGGGTCGGCTTTAAGGTTGGATATGTAGCCGCCCGTTTCAAACTCGCTCCAGGAATTATTGTCGCCTTTATAAATCTTATTACCGCCCGAATACGAGAACGCCAGCTTTTGTTTTCCGCCGCCGTCGCCGCCCGAAATATCCCCGTACTCCGCCGCTGCGAGAATACCGAGGAATGTACCGACGTTTTTAAAGTCGACGTCCGCCTCGAGATAATATCTGTCCGTAAGCTCGTTTTCGTCAAGTCCGATATACACATAAGCGTAAGAACTGATTTTTACGCTGTTTTCGGAAAGCTTTTCCCAACCCGTAGTGAAAGAAGCGTAATCGCCCACGCTGCCGCCGAGGTCAATGTCCTTGGGGAAAGCAATGCTGTCGGTAGCGTTGCCCGAAACGGTAATCTGTTTTGTCCTGACCTCAGTCCCGCGAGTAACGGTAAGCGTGTAAGTGCCGATAGTCAGATTTGCAAAAACGTTGCCCGACGAAGTTACGTCAAGCTGAACGGGCTGTTCTCCGTCTTTCTGTACGGAAGCCGTAAGACCAGAAAAGTCTTCGGAATCAAACTGATAAAAATCATACGCAGTGCCTGCAACGCTGACCTGTTCGGGCACGATTTTTACGTTAACGCTGTAATATTCGGCAGAATATACGGCGGTTACCGTGAAAGGCGCAACAACGGAAGAAAAATCCGTAACGTTCCACACTCCGCTGAAGCCGGGTTTTTCGGGAACTGCGGGAATGTCGGTAAGCGTATCGCCGTAATCCACATATCTCAATATATCGGCACCCGCTTCGGAACGGAACGTTATAGTTATAACCTGAATGTCGTAATATACTTTCAACACGGTAGAGCCGTCTTTTTTCACCTCAGCCGAAAGAACGTTTAAAGCATTGCTTTCGGAGAAAACATAGCCCGTCAAAGCTGAAGGCGTTACGGAAACGGTTCTGCCGGCAAAAGAAGAAACGCTTTCGGTAAGCAGCGAATCCAGTTCGTAACCGCTGCGGTCTTTCTTCTGCTTGTAATATTCTATCGTGTAATTTGCCTGCTCTTCCGCCCGCGCAGTAACGTACAGTGCGCAGCTTGCCTTGTAAACCTTGCCGTCGGGAGCAGTGACTGCCGCCGTAATCGTAGCGCTGCCCGCGCCAATCGCTTTTACCAAGCCGCTCTCAACCACTGCAACGTTCATATCCGAACTTGCCCACACAATCGAATCGGCGGTAAATCCTTCCGCGTTTACGGTAAGATTAAGTTTCTCACCCACGGTAAGATTTGCGCCCTCCGAGGAAAGCGAAACTGAATAAACCGTTTTTTGCCCGCATCCGAAAAGCGCAAATGCCATGACAAAAGCAAGCAATAAAACAATTGTTGCCAAAAACCCCTTCTTCATCCTTTTCCTCACTCCTTTAATATTTGCAATCCATATAAGATTGCTTTATTTAAATATAACTTATTATAGAATATTAAACAATGTTTAATCAACCCAAAAGTATACATTTTTATTTCGAAAATATACAAACAAAGCGTCACGGCTTATAAGTCATAACGCTTTGCTTTTTAATTCAGGAATTAAAGACAATTATTTTCTGTGCGTTTATTTTACCGAAAACCTGTAAACCGTTTTGGTTTTGTATTCCTCGCCTTTTCTGAGGACGGTGGAAGGATAAGCGGGACAATTAGGGGAATTGGGATAGCCCTGAGTTTCAAGACACAGCGCGGCATAATTTTCGTAAACCTTTTTGCCCTTGGTCCCCTTGACGGTATTGGAAGTATAAAGCTGCACGCCGGGCAAAGTGGTAAAACATTCCATAACCCTTCCGCTTTGCGGGTCGTAAACGGTAGCACACAGCTCGCATTCGTTTTCCGTTTCGCGGTCTATGCAGTAGTTAAAGTCGAAGCCGTGGCACAAATCTATCATGTGGTCTTTGGAAAACATGTTTTTACCCAGCTTTACGCCGCCTTTAAACGAATAAGGCGTGCCGTCGATATCCATAAAATCGTTATGGGGAATAAGCTCGTCGTCCACGGGAGTAATGCGCGAAGACTTTATGTCAAGCACCTGATCGAGAATGTCGTCGCCGTCGCCGATATTGAAATAAGCGTGGTTGGTAAGGTTGCAAACCGTATCCTTATCCGTAACCGCATAATACTCAAGCGTTACATCCCCGTCGTCGGAAAGCGAATAACTTACTTTAATGTCGAGGTTACCGGGATACCCCTCCTCTCCGTCGGGCGAAAGATAAGACAGTACAAGTTTATCGCCCTCCACGCTTGCTTTCATGTTTTTTACGTCAAAGCCCTCTTTACCGCCGTGTAAAGTATTTTTACCGTTGTTGGGATAAAGTTTATATTCAACTCCGTTAAGCGTAAATTTCGCCCCGCCGATTCGGTTGCCGTATCTTCCGATAAACGCGCCGTAGTATGCGTGCGGCTTATCGAAGTAATCCTCGGGACGCGCGTATCCCATAATTACGTCGCCCTGTTTACCGTTGCGGTCGGGCGCGGTAAGACGAAGAATTCTTCCGCCAAAGGTCATTACGTCCATCTCCATTCCCGACTTGTTTTTCAGCGTGTAGACGTCTACGGTTTCTCCGCCCCGAGTAAAACTGTAAGTCTTTTCAATCATAAAATTTCCTACTCCTTTATTGAATGTATGATTTTATATCTAAACTCTTGTTTCCGGCCGTCGATTAAAAAGTCCCTAAAAGTCCCGCCGTAAAACTTCGGCCGCTTTTTGTCGCTGAAAAAACGAGGATTACTAATCGATTCGACCTTATGTAAAAACGGCTTAACTAAACAATAACGTTTTTTCGCACCTTTGCCTATATCCTGCCGCAAAACAATAATTATAACCAATCGTATGTTATTATAGCGCATATGCTTCGGAATTGTCATTCGATTTACACAAAAAAAACCGATTATGAGTCAAGAAGGTTTATTTTTGAAACAATAATATTAATTTACGACGCTACGATAAATTCGGATGCGGAAAAGGTCCTTGATTTTTTAATCAAACTATAATGTTATTTTTATGTTTTTTTATTGACCTGGACGAATTTTGATAATATACTTTATGTAGATTTGCGGTCGGAAAGCAAGCAAAATCGGCATTTCGCCGACTTTTAAGTTAAATCGCCTTTAAAACGCGCCGCAAAAATTTATATACGGGCTTTATATTGCCCTGTTTAACGGAGGAATAAAAATGAAAAAACTGGAACCGCTGTTCGATATTCTGGGCGAAATCCTTGCCGTAGTAATGGTAATCGTTTACATAATAGCGCTTGCAAACGCTCAATGTCTGTTTATCAAAAACGACACTATTCTCAATATACTTAACATTATGCTTACTTACGGCTCTTTACTGCTTGTCGCAGTTGTTGGACTTGAGGCGATAAGCAAAAGAAATCTGATTATAAGAATAATTTTTTACGTATGTCTTGCCATAATCGTAATCTTCTTGTTCTTCCCCGGTACTTATCAAAACCTTATAGGCCTTATCTGAGAAAAATTTTTTTCAAGCACGCCGCAAGTTTATTCTTGCGGCTTTTTTAATTAAACACTTTTCTTAACTTACGCTCAGATAGCGATTTAAGCGTAATAAGTTTTATTTTTTCAGCCTGTTGTTTTGTTCGGCGTTTCTTTTTTAGATGAAGATTCTTTATTTGAGATAACTTTTTTGCCGGTTTCTTTCTTCGGGCTTTCTTTTTTCAAAGTTTTTTTAACGGGAGTTTCGGGTTTATTCTCGGCAGTATTTACCACATGCACGTCCAGCTGATTAAAGGGTATTTCGATATTGTTTTTGTTAAATGCCTCGAGTATTTCTTCTTTCAGCGCAAAGTTGGTGTCCCAGTAATCCTCGTTTTTTACCCATACCCTGCACACAAAGTCCAAAGAACTTGCTCCGTGCTCCGCCAGTCTTATCATGGGCGCGGGGTCTTGAAGAATCTCTTTGTGACGGGTCAATACTCCGCCCACGGTAGTCTTGACTTTATTCACCGAGGTGCCGTAGGCAACCGACAGCTTGATTTCCAGTCTTCTTGTAGGCAGCGTGTTGTAATTTATTATCTCGGACGCCGCTACTGTATTGTTGGGAATTACTATTACCTTTCCGTCGGGAGTGTTAAGCCGCGTACAGAATATCGATATATGTTCAACGTTTCCCGATTTATCGCCTATATCCACGTAGTCGCCTTCCGTAAACGGCTTGGTCAGAATTATCACCACTCCGCTTGCAAGACTTGATATCGTATTCTGCAACGCAAGCGATATGGCAAGGGCAAACGCCGACAGCATTGCGATAAGACTGGTTGTGGGTATGCCCAAAAGCGACAGCAACGCAATTATATAGGCAATATATAAAAATGCCTTTATAAGCGAAACTATAAAATCTCCCGCCGCGTTATCCAGTTTCGACTTGCGAAATATCTTTCCCAATATCGCCACTACTATTTTAATCGCTATAACGCCTAAAATCAGCACCAACGCGAAAACAAGTATTTTGTTCCAGTTGGAAAAGAAAAAATTGCGCACCTCTTCCCATAATCTTTGATACCAGGGCATCGAACTCCCTCCGTTAAATTGTTTATCATGATTATTATATCACCGTTTTTATTCCTGCGCAACTTTTTAAAAAGCCTAAATGCATTTGCGATGAAATATCATCAGTTATCGCAATACTTTAAATACACGTTAAAACACAGATAAAAAACGGCTTATCGGATATGACACAGGAAATTTCTGTACCGCTTTGTAACTCGCTTGACGGCGTTCCCTTGTTTCAGGGCTATAAAAAATATCAGGGTTTATACTTTGTCGCTCACCCTTTTTAACGCTTGACTTTTTGCCTTAGCTTTGTTATACTCGTTTCCATAAAATACGGTCGGGAAAAACCGCATATTAACCGCAAATCGTCAACGCACTTTCTTCTGCATTTTTCCGCCCCATTAAATAAATATCTACGGAGGCGTATCGAAGCGGTCATAACGAGGCGGTCTTGAAATGCGCTTGAAATCAAGCGGTCTAAAAGTGCCATCGTTTCTACAACGAAAACGGAACTTCGGCAGATTTGCCCCGCAAGCGATTGATTTTACCCTGTGTTTTGTGGTAAAATATCTGTTGTCAAAGCGGTCGATTTGCGAGTCAGTTTTCTACAAACTATCCGCAAACGCCGTAAATTCTACAAACTTTTCTACAAATTGCAAAGCAAGCGGTCAAAACTTGTAGAAACATAAAATTGAATAAAAAATTGCCGAAAAATCGGCAATTTCGATACGGAAGGCTGGCAGAGTCCGGTTTAATGCACTCGACTTGAAATCGAACGGCGCCATAAACGCCCGGGGGTTCGAATCCCTCGCCTTCCGCCAAAGCCCCGTTAATCGGGGCTTTAATATTATACGGAGGATAAACATGGATTTAAGTGATTGGATTTCAATTATATCAATTATTGTTGCCATTGGAGCATTGGTATATAGCATCCTAAGCAACACAAAAAAATACGAGTTAACCTATCAGTATTATAACGATATATTGCAATGGCACAACGAAGCTGTTGAAGTTTTAATTTATCTGAGATTAAGCGAGCCTGATAGTGATAACAGAACGACTAATTTAACAAAATTATCAACACTTATAGAACAAGGACGATTTTATTTCCCCAATGTAAACAAAGGAGACTGTTTTGGGAAAAATAAACCTTTTGCTTATCAAGGATACAGAAACGTGATTCTTGATTTTTTAGTTTATTCATATCAATTATTTATCAGATCTGATTATATGCGCTATGTTAAACACGCAGAGCAACTGCAACGCTTATTTACATCATATGTATTTCAATATTTAGAGCCACAAAAAAGACGTAAGCAAATCGGTAGCAAAACATCTATTAAAAAAGATAAAGAATTTACAATTGATGATTTTTTAAGAGAATCTCCAGATTACATTTATGACTTATATCCACTTGATTCTAATAGCAACAATTGGGTTAACCGTCCTACAAAAAGGTCATAACATATAATTTTAACTTTTACATCTCCATATCCTTTGACTTTTTGCGATGTTTTTGCAGGCGTTCCTGAAAGTCGAGATATTCAAAGTATTCGTCGAGCGTTTCAAACCGAGCCGCGACATTTCTTCTTTCGCTTTTTTGAAAACAGATAAATCGTCGGCATCATCGGGCGCGGTATCTTGCGAAACTTCCGCTGCTGCATTTTCCTCAATGGGTTCGTCGTCCTCATCCAACACCTCAAAGGTCTGCAAAAGATTTTCGTTTGCGGGCTTTTCTATTTCCGCCGTCGAAAATATTTTCTGCATAGTTTCTATCGTATCGGGCGCAGTTTGCCTTTTAAGAGACGTATTTCCCGCGAGAATGTCCGAAAGCGTATCAGCAATGCCGAGCTTTGACGAGAAATTCAAATGGCTGTAAATGTCCGCCGTGGTGGAGAACGTACTGTGTCCGAGCCATTCCTGTACCGCCTTCATGCTGACGCCGCTTGCGATCAGAATACTTGCACAGCTGTGCCGCAATTCGTGAAAACGTATGACGGGAAGATTGTTGCGCACAAGGAATGACTTGAAATGCATCGTCAGGGTGTCGGGGCGGATAAGTTTACCCACTTCGTCTACACAAACATAATCTCGGTACTGCCGATTATAGTATTGCCCGTATTTTTCGGCGCGCTCTTGCTGCTCTCTTTTCAAATTAAGCAGAATATCTTTTACGGCGGGTAACAGCGGCAAAGTGCGCATGCTCGATTGATTTTTCATTTTGTCCTTTGTAACCAAAACTCTCTTTCCGTCCACTTCGCATTGCACTACGGCATGGTCGAGCGTTATCGTATCATTTTCAAAATTGATCGCGCTCCAACGCAAACCGCATACTTCACTTCTCCGCAGGCCGTATATGGCGGTCAACTTATAAATGTATTCGTAAGGATCGCCTGGCAATTTCTGAAAGAGCGTCAGCATCTGTTCTGCCGTATAAAATTTGGCTTTGAATTTCGGGGATTTTGGCCGCTCCACTTTATCGGCGGGGTTGGTCAGGATATAATCGCTCCGATATGCCACTTCCAAAGCTCTGTGCAAAACGGTATGGCAATGATGAGCCTCTTGTACGCTTTTCCCGTTCTGCTGCATATAGGTATAAAATTCCTGAATATCTTTTGGTTTCAAATCTTTTAACCGAGTGCGCTTTTCCACAAAATAAGCGGCAATGTATTCGACTCTGTGTTTATAGACCGAATATGTAGTTACCTGTATATTCGTCTTTGCGATCTGTAACCATTCATAGAGGTAATCCGAAAAGAGCGGACTATCATTCGAGGAAACATCTTCTTGTTGTTCGGGCTCTCGTGCCGAACTTTTTTGCGATTGCAGCGAGTTTATGCCGAGCGTTCCGTTTGCAAATTTTGCTTCGACAGTCCGCAGCATATCCATTGCGGCGCGCTTGTTGTTCTTCTCATCCAACCCCGTAGCAACCCATTTTTGTTTGCTTTTACCGCCGTCGTCCTGATAGGAGATGACGACATAATATTTTCCGTTTTTTACGACGAGCCGCCCTTTCATGAAACGCGCTCCGTAAGTACAAATTCGATTACAGTCTGTTTGGCAATAATATACTTTTTGCCGACACGTTTGGATGGTAACATCCCGTTGCGAAGCAAGCGATAAGTGAGAATAAGTCCGATTTGTAACATCTCTGCAACCTGTTCTGGTGTTACCACGTCCGGATATTTTTCAAACAATTCTTTCAATCAGTAATCCCCCTTAAACATAAATCAGTGTTTCTAAAAACGAAGTCGGGTATCCCGATTCCGTCAGGCTTTGTGTAGGCGCAGAAGCACGAAGTGCGGCACTTTGCGCCTACACGTTAACCTGCTCCCTTTTTTGATGAATTTGTTACTTCCCTCGAAGAAACAAGCCCTTCACTTATTAGAGAAAAAGTGCTAAATACTCAAGTACCTTTTTTAAAAAATGTGAAAATTATTTTTAATGAACGATACATACTCCATGATGATTGAAGCAATCGTAGACGCAAAATACTATTGGGATAATCGCTATTATGAGAAGATAGGCTCGGAAGTCAAGGATATCACCGATGAAGTGCCCTTTGAGATACCCGATAGTTGGGCGTGGGTAAAATTGCCTCAGATAGCTCAAATAGAGCTTGGAAAGACTCTTAATAAAAACACTGATGAGGGCGAAGATGTGCAATATCTATGCTCCATAAATGTTCAATGGGAGGGAATTAAGCTCGATTTCGTGAAAAGGGCTAAATTTACCACAAACGAGCAAGAAAAGTATAGACTTCGTAAAAATGATCTCTTAATATGTGAAGGTGGTGAGGCTGGTCGTTCATCAGTATGGAACCATAATGACATAATGTATTATCAAAATGCACTGCATAGGGTGCGTTTCATAAAAGGAATCAACGCTTATTTCTTCAAAGCTGTGTTCGACCGTTACAGTACTATGGGGTTGATTAGTAAATATTGTGTGGGCGTAACAATAAAGCATTTAACAAGTTCTGCATTGAATGCTATATTTTTTCCCATACCGCCTCTTTTCGAGCAACAAAGAATTATGTCACGGGTTGAAGAACTGTTCGATCAAATAGCCGCTATTGAGCAAAATCAAGCCGGTATTGATACGTTATACGACGAATTCAGAAAGCGCACCTTGACACTTGCCATTCAAGGGAAGCTCGTTCCACAGGATCCGAATGACGAGCCGGCAAGCGTACTTTTAGAGCGCATTCGTGCCAAAAAGAAAGCCAAACTCGGCAAGAAATATGTCGACAGTTACATCTATAAAGGTGATGATAACTGTTACTACGAACACATTGCCGGAAGAGCGCAGGATGAGCTGGTAGAGG